>ERZ808240.162-NODE-162-length-91219-cov-9.935040_pt1 | contig 91219 bp, 66 predicted proteins | sample MGYA00521084_ERZ808240 | MGnify/ENA primary metagenome ERZ808240 (study PRJEB31516, sample SAMN03275571) | gut metagenome | biome: mammalia-associated habitat; material: feces | host: Papio cynocephalus | place: Kenya | collected 2012-08-06 ...
ATATCTGGGGAATGGTATACGAGGAACTGGAGCCTTACTTTTCAGGAGATATTTCAGCCAAGGAAGCAGCGAAGCATCTCCAGAACAGAGTACAACTTTACCTTAATGAGAGGTAAAAAGCTGATGGTGAATTCACAGGTTGTTGAAAACGAAAGCGGGGCCGTCTGCCGTATACGCGGCAGACAGCCCTGCTTTCTTGTAATCAAAAATAGATTGAGGTATAAAATGCCGCCGGCAGAGCATGAAAAAAGGGGGAGTGAATCAGATGGGGTACTGATTATCAAAACAAGCTCTGCATAACGGCAAATTATCGGACATAGCAGACAAATCCTCCAGCTTCATATAGCCCAGAGAATCGGCGCCGATGCGCCGGGCTATTTCTTCGGGACTGTTGTCTGCGGCAATCAGCTCCTTATTACTCGGAACATCGGTTCCGTAATAACAAGGATACAAAAAGGGAGGGGAGCTGATTCGCACGTGAACACTAACGGCACCGGCCTTTTTCAGTAGGGTAATCAGGCCTGCAATGGTGGTGCCTCTGACGATAGAGTCATCAATCAGTACCAGACGTTTTCCGCGGACAACCTCGGGCAACACACTCAGTTTCATGTGAACGGCAGACTCCCGTTCCTGTTGGGTTGGCTTGATAAAGGTTCTGCCCACGTAGCTGTTTTTGTAAAAGGCAAGCCCAAAGGGAATGCCTGACTCCTGGGAATAACCGACGGCGGCGGTAAGGCCGGAATCGGGGACACCTACGACTAAATCCGCATCCACCGGGTAAGACTGCGCCAACAGTCTGCCGGCTTTGATACGGGAGTTGTAAACGGAGATGCCGTCCATACAGGAATCCAGTCTGGCAAAATAAATATATTCAAAAATGCAGTGAGCGTGTTTGCATTGGCAAAGGCTCCTGTCAGAAGAAATTCCGTCTTTGGTGATGCTTACGATTTCACCCGGCTCAATGTCCCGGACAAATTCCGCATCAATGGCGTTTAAGGCACAGCTTTCCGAGGAAAGAATGTATTCATTTCCGTGTCTGCCTAAACACAAAGGTTTGAGTCCCAGGGGGTCGCGGATACCGATAATCTTCCGGGGGCTCATTACAATCAGGGCATAACCGCCCTTTAAAAAACCGGCTACTTTGGTAACCGCTTCTTCAATGGTACCGCACCTGGTTCTTTCCTTGGCAATCAGATAGGCAATGACTTCCGAATCGGTGGTGCTGCGGAAGATGGCGCCTTCCTTCTGAAGACTGTCCCGAAGTTCGGCGGCGTTCTTGATATTACCGTTATGAACAAGGGCAAGTGTACCTTTCAGATAATTTAAAATCAGAGGCTGCGCATTTTCAATGCAGCTCTGACCTGTGGTGGAGTACCGGACATGGCCGATACCGATATTGCCTGTAAGGGTATCCAGGGTCTCTTTGTGAAAGACTTCACTGACAAGTCCCATTCCCTTATGATGATAAATATTCCCCATAGGACCGTCGGTATCGCACAGGGCCATACCGGCGGATTCCTGACCCCTGTGCTGGAGAGCACAGAGGCCGTAATACAGGGAATGTTTTGCGTCTTTATTATCGGGTGTAAATATTCCGAACACGCCGCATTCTTCATGCAGCTTATCGTCATCCGCCAGACTATACATAGAACAGCATCTCCTCGTAGGAAGGGTAAGGTAAAAATTCTTTCGGAAGTTTAACTTCTGCCTTATCGGCTACGGCACGGATATCGTCCATATCCTTGATGATGGTGTCATGGTAGAAGAAGGAAGCCTTTGCGTTGTCGGTAAGACCTTCTGCTTCTGCGGTATCGGCAGCCAGCTTCTCGGATAAGGTGTAGAGGCTTTCGTAAGCAGCGGACATATCCTTGAGCAAAGCAGTTTCAGCGGTGCAGGGTAAATCGGCAACAGCTTTCTTTTCTGCGATGGAGCTGCTTAAGGTGTCAGTGTAATGAAGCAGTGCCGGCATGAACTGCTGTTCCACCATGCTGTAAAGTGTCTTAGCTTCAATATGTATGGTCTTTATATAGTTCTCCAGTAAGATTTCGTAACGGGAGAAGATTTCGGTTTCGGTGAAAATATGGTGGGAAGTAAAGAGCTTTACGTTCTTCTCAGCCTTGAATACAGGAAGAGCTTCCGGAGTGGACTTTAAGTTGTAAAGACCACGCTTCTCAGCTTCTGCAACCCATTCGTCGGTATAACCGTTGCCGTTGAAGACAATTCTCTTGTGGGCAATAACGGTATCCTTAACCAGCTTGCGGACAGCGGCATCCATTTCTTCAGCAGGAACATCCTTCAGGATTTCGTAGAACTGGGAAAGAGCCTCTGCTACAGCGGTATTTAATACAATGTTGGGACCTGCTACGGAAATAGAGGAGCCTAACATACGGAATTCAAATTTGTTGCCGGTGAAAGCGAACGGTGAAGTACGGTTTCTGTCGGTGGTATCCTTGAAGAAATGAGGAAGTACGGCAGCACCGGTATCCATGGCAATACGCTGCTTGGAATCGAAGAAGGTACCTTTTTCGATGGCATCCAGTACTTCGGTCAGTTCATCGCCGAGGAACATGGAAACGATAGCGGGCGGTGCCTCGTTTGCACCGAGTCTGTGGTCGTTTCCGGCACTTGCTACGGAAAGACGAAGCAAATCGGCATACTCATCAACAGCCTTGATAACGGCGGTTAAGAATACTAAGAACTGGGTGTTCTCAGCGGGAGTACGGCCAGGCTCTAACAGGTTTGCACCGGTATTGGTAATCATGGACCAGTTGTTATGCTTACCACTGCCATTGATGCCGTCGAAGGGCTTCTCATGTAAGAGGCAGACATAACCGTGACGGTCTGCAACTTCCTTCATCATTTCCATGGTGAGCTGGTTGTGGTCAACCGCTACGTTTGCGGTATCGAAAACGGGTGCCAGTTCATGCTGGGAAGGAGCAACCTCGTTGTGCTTGGTCTTGGCGGGAATGCCTAATTTCCAAAGTTCTTCGTCCAAATCCTGCATGTAAGCGGCTACACGGGGCTTCAGGGCACCGAAGTAGTGGTCTTCCATTTCCTGTCCCTTGGGAGGAAGGGCACCTAACAGGGTTCTGCCGGTGAAAATCAGGTCTTTCCGTTTCTTGTAATCTTCCTTATCAATTAAGAAGTATTCCTGTTCGGGACCTACGGTGGTGGAAACACCGGTTACATCATCCTTACCGAGTAAGTGAAGAACCTTGCAGGCCTCCTTGCTTAATGCTTCCATGGAACGGAGCAGAGGAGTTTTCTTGTCCAGTGCCTCGCCGCTGTAGGAACAGAAAGCGGTGGGAATATAAAGGGTAGTATCTTTAATGAAAGCGGGAGAGGTAGGATCCCATGCGGTATAACCTCTTGCTTCAAAGGTGGCGCGTAAGCCGCCGGAAGGGAAGCTGGAAGCATCGGGCTCGCCCTTTACCAGTTCCTTGCCTGAGAAGTCCATGATGACCTGACCATCCCCTGTCGGGCTGATAAAGCTGTCATGCTTTTCTGCGGTAAATCCTGTCATAGGCTGGAACCAGTGGGTGAAATGAGTAGCACCGTTTTCAACGGCCCATTCTTTCATTGCTACTGCAACCGAGTTGGCTACATCCAACTCCAAGTGTGTACCATTTTCAATTGTTTTGCGGAGTGCCTTATAGATATCCTTGGGCAGCTTATCACGCATGATCTTGTCGTTGAATACCAGGCTTCCGTAGAGTTCGGGAATGCTCTTTGCCATAATGTTTTCTCCTTTCGATATACAAAAAAGGCACTTCGGAGGAGTTCTCCAAAGCGCCTTTGCTTTTTATGCTTCGTAGTATGCACCCTGCTTCCGAAAATGTCAAGAGCTTTTTTGCAAAAAAAAATAAAAAAAAGTACTTTACAAAAAAGAAAGCCTATTATACAATCAACTTTATAAAATTTTACACGCAGGTTTGAAAAGACAAAGGCGTCTTGGAACGGGTTTTCGTTTCTTCTATAGAAAGAACGAAAACGAAAAGTTCCGAGGTGCCTTTTTTACATTTCAATAAGCCATACCTGCGAAATGGGGAAAATTCTCATAAAAAGGCGAGGAGGAAATCAGTATGGAAAACAAAGAAGCCGGATTGTATGACAGCAATTTTGAGCATGACAACTGCGGTATTGGCGCTATCGTCAATATACATGGTAAGAAAAGCCACATGATTGTGGACGATGCTCTGAAAATTGTAGAACATCTGGAGCATCGTGCCGGAAAGGATGCAGAAGGAAAAACCGGTGACGGCGTCGGTATATTGACCCAGGTGCCGCATCATTTCTTTCAGAAGGTCTGCAAGGAGGCAGGCATCGCAATAGGAAAAGAAAGAGAATACGGCGTAGGCATGTTCTTCTTTCCCCAGAACGAATTAAAGCGCGGCCAGGCGAAGAAGATGTTTGAAATCATTGTAAAAAAAGAAGGCATGGAATTCTTAGGCTGGCGTGAAGTGCTGACCGTACCGGAAGTGCTGGGCAAGAAAGCCAGATCCTGCATGCCCGCCATTTACCAGGGATTTATCAAAAGACCCGCCGGTATCGCAGACGATATTGATTTTGACAGAAAACTGTATGTGGTAAGAAGGGTGTTTGAACAGAGTAACGACAACACCTATGTTCCCTCCTTATCCTGCAGAACGATTGTATATAAAGGAATGTTTCTGGTAGGACAGCTCCGTACCTTCTTTAAGGATTTACAGGATGAGTCCTATACCACCGCCATTGCCATGGTGCATTCCCGTTTCTCCACCAACACGAACCCGAGCTGGGAAAGAGCCCATCCGAACCACTTTATCGTACACAACGGTGAAATCAACACCATCAAGGGCAACGTGGACAAGATGCTTGCCCGGGAAGAAACCATGCATACCGATACCTTTGACCCGGACGACATGAGCAAGGTACTGCCGGTTATTCATAAGGACGGTTCCGACTCCGCCATGCTGGATGCCACGCTGGAATTTCTGGTCATGAGCGGTATGCCCCTGCCGCTGGCAGCTATGGTTTTAATTCCGGAGCCCTGGTCCCACAACGATACCATCTCCAAGGAATGCCGCGATTTCTATCAATATTATGCAACCATGATGGAACCCTGGGACGGCCCGGCTTCCATTCTTTACTCCGACGGCGATGTAATGGGCGCCGTACTGGACAGAAACGGCCTGCGTCCTTCCCGTTACTATGTCATGGACGATGGCAGACTCATTCTTTCTTCCGAAGTGGGCGTGCTGCCGCTGGAAGAAAGCCATATATTAAAGAAAGAACGTCTTCATCCCGGCAAAATGCTTTTAATCGATACCGTAAAGGGCAAGATTTTCACGGACGAAGAAATTAAGGAAACCTATGCACACAAGGAGCCTTACGGCGAATGGCTGGACAGCAACCTGATTTCCCTGCGGGAGTTAAAAATCCCCAACAAAATGGTGCCTTCCTACACACCGGAGGAGCGTGCCCGCCTGCAGAAAGCATTCGGCTACACCTACGAAGAATACCATGACGGCATCTGCAGCATGGCACTGAACGGTTCCGAGCACATCGGCGCCATGGGTGTGGATACCCCGCTTGCCGTACTGTCCAAGGAATATCAGCCGCTGTTCGGTTATTTTAAGCAGATGTTTGCACAGGTAACAAACCCGCCCATTGATGCGGTACGTGAAAAAATCGTAACATCCACCACCATTTATGTAGGCAAAAACGGTAACCTTTTGGAGGAAAAGCCCGAGAACTGCCATGTGCTCAAGATTGAAAATCCCATTCTGGCAGACCTGGATTTATTGAAAATCGAAAATATGAACAAGCCCGGTTTCCAGGTAGAAAAGGTTTCCATCCTATTCTACAAGAGCACCCCGTTCCAGAGAGTGCTGGATCATCTGTTCGTAGAAGTGGACAAGGCCTACAGAAAGGGCGCCAACGTGCTCATCCTTTCCGACAGAGGCGTGGACGAAAACCATGTGGCACTGCCTTCCCTTTTGGCGGTGGCAGCCGTTCACAGACATCTGGTGCAGACCAAGAAATGTACCGCCATGTCCCTTATTTTGGAGTCCGCAGAACCGAGAGAGGTGCATCATTTTGCCACTCTGCTTGGCTACGGTGCCAGCGCTGTCAACCCGTATCTGGCACACGCCACCATTGGGGAACTGATTGAAGAGGGACTTCTGAACAAAGATTATTACGCAGCCGTTGCAGACTACGACAACGCCATTCTGCAGGGCATTGTAAAGATTGCGTCGAAGATGGGTATTTCCACCATCCAGTCCTATCAGGGCAGCCAGATTTTTGAAGCCATCGGTATTTCCAAGGAAGTAACCGAGAAATATTTCACCGGTACGGTCAGCCGTATCGGCGGTATCACACTGGAAGATTTAGCCGCACAGACCGACGCCCAGCATTCCAAGGCATTTGACCCTCTGGGCTTGCAGACGGACTACAGCTTAGCCAGCGTGGGACGCCACAAGATGAGAAGCGGCGGCGAAAAGCACCGTTACAATCCCGCGACCATCCACATGCTGCAGCAGTCCACCAGAGAAGGGGACTACGGCAAATTTACCGAATATACCAAAATGGTGGATGCGGAGGATACCGGTTATTTAAGAAGTCTGCTTGACTTTAACTACCCGGAGGAAGGCATTCCTCTTTCCGAAGTAGAAAGTGAAGAGTCCATTGTAAAGCGTTTCAAGACCGGTGCGATGTCCTACGGTTCCATTTCCGAGGAAGCCCATGCCACTCTTGCCATTGCCATGAACCATCTGCACGGCAAGTCCAACAGCGGCGAGGGCGGTGAAAGCGACGAAAGACTGGCAACGGCGGGAACCGACCACGACAGAAGCTCTGCCATCAAGCAGGTAGCCAGCGGCCGTTTCGGTGTTACCGAACGCTATTTACTGAGTGCCAAGGAAATCCAGATTAAAATGGCGCAGGGGGCAAAACCCGGTGAAGGCGGTCATCTGCCTGCCGGAAAGGTTTACCCCTGGATTGCCAAGACCAGACATTCCACACCCGGCGTGAGCCTGATTTCCCCGCCCCCTCATCACGATATTTATTCCATTGAGGATTTGGCACAGCTTATTTATGACTTAAAGAATGCCAATAAAAATGCAAGAATTTCCGTAAAATTAGTTTCCGAAGCCGGTGTCGGCACGGTTGCGGCAGGTGTTGCTAAAGCCGGTGCGCAGGTTATCCTGATTTCCGGTTATGACGGCGGTACCGGTGCGGCGCCCTTAAGCTCCATCCACAATGCCGGCCTTCCCTGGGAGCTGGGTCTTGCGGAAGCACACCAGACCCTGATTTCCAACGGTCTGCGTCACAGAGTCATCGTGGAAACCGACGGTAAGTTAATGAGCGGCAGGGACGTAGCCATTGCGGCGCTGCTTGGCGCAGAGGAATTCGGTTTTGCAACCGCTCCGCTGGTTGTTATGGGCTGCGTCATGATGCGTGTATGCAATCTCGATACCTGTCCCATGGGCGTTGCCACCCAGGACCCCAAGCTTCGTACCAGATTTACCGGCAAGCCCGAATATGTGGAGAACTTCATGCTCTTCATTGCCAGACAGCTCCGGGAATACATGGCAAAATTAGGTGTCCGCACCGTGGAAGAAATGGTGGGCAGAACCGATTTGTTAAAGACAAAAGAACATCTGACGGACAGAGAGGCAAAGCTTGATTTAAGCGCTATCTTAAAGCAGTCCGGCAATGCAGCCTTCAATCCGGCGCAGGTATATGATTTTGCTTTGAATAAAGTAAAGGACGAAACCGTACTTCTGAAACAGAAGAAGGTAAGGGAAGCCCTGGAAAACGGCACTCCCGCCAGAGTTTCCATTGAACTGACCAATACCGATCGTACTTTCGGTACTCTGCTCGGCGCGGAAATGTGCCGCAGATATCCGGAAGGCATGCCGGAAGATACCATTACCGTGGCATGTACCGGTGCCGGCGGACAGAGCTTCGGCGCTTTCATTCCGAAGGGACTTACACTTGACCTTTGCGGCGACTCCAACGACTACTTCGGCAAGGGCTTATCCGGTGGCAAGCTGATTGTGTATGCGCCCAAGGATGCCGCTTATGAAACCGAAGAAAATGTCATCATCGGCAACGTGGCTCTTTACGGTGCTACCTCCGGTGAAGCCTACATTGCGGGCATGGCTGGCGAACGTTTCTGCGTCCGTAACTCCGGTGCCGTAGCGGTAGTCGAAGGTGTCGGCGAGCATGGCTGCGAATACATGACCGGCGGACGTGTGGTAGTGCTCGGCCCTACCGGCAAGAACTTTGCAGCCGGCATGAGCGGCGGTATCGCCTATGTACTTGATGACCAGAACTGCTTATACAAAAATCTGAACAAGGAAATGGTTCTCATGGAAAAGGTGGACAACAAGGCGGATGAAGAAGAGCTTCTGCATATGATTGAAAACCACACCAAAGCAACCGGTTCCTTAAAGGGTGCGGAAATCTTAAAGCATTTTGAAGAATATCTGCCCAAGTTCAAGAAGATTATTCCGGGTGATTACAAGCGCATGCTCCATCTTTCCGCACAGTTTGAGGAACAGGGCATGGGTAAGGAAGAGGCACAGATTGAGGCCTTTTATGTAAGCGTAGGAAAGGCATAAGGAGGGAAGGAACAATGGAAAGCATCGAAGAAAGAATAAAGAATTTTGAGGAATTTCATGATGTGGCACCTGTGGAAGAGGCAAAAAAACAGGCAGACAGATGTATGGACTGCGGCGTTCCTTTCTGCCAGGCAGGTATGATGATTGCGGGCATGGCGTCCGGCTGTCCCCTGCACAATCTGATACCGGAAGTAAACCAGCTTGTCCACAGCGGCAGAATGGACCAGGCATACAAGAGACTGGCAAGCACCCACAGCTTCCCGGAATTTACCGGAAGGGTCTGCCCGGCGCTCTGCGAAGCAGCCTGCACCTGCGGCGTGCATGCGGCTCCCGTATCCACGAAAGCCAATGAAAGAACCCTGATTGAATATGCATATGCCAACGGTCTTGTGGAAGAAAAAGAACCGGGCGTGCGTACCGGCAAGACGGTAGCCATCGTAGGAAGCGGCCCTTCCGGATTGGCGGCTGCCCAGCTCTTAAACAGAAGAGGCCACAAGGTAACCGTTTTTGAAAGAAGCGACAGACCGGGCGGACTGCTCCGCTACGGCATTCCCAATATGAAGCTGGACAAAAAGGTCATTGACCGGAGAGTGGATTTACTGACCAAAGCCGGTGTGGAATTCCGCTGCAACGTAAACGTGGGCATGGATGTGACGGCGGAGGAACTGACGGAACAGTATGACAGCGTGATTTTAGCCTGCGGAGCATCCCATCCCCGCGATATTGCCGTACCCGGCAGGGATGCGGAAGGTATTTACTTTGCCGTGGATTTCCTGGGAAAAGTAACGAAAACCCTGCTGGACAGCGATTTTTCCAAGGTGCCTTACGAACTGGCAAAGGGAAAACAGGTGCTGGTTATCGGCGGCGGCGACACCGGCAACGACTGTGTGGGAACGGCAATCCGTCTGAAGGCGGCAGGCGTTACCCAGCTGGAGATGATGCCCCAGGCACCGCTTACCAGAGCGGAAAGCAACCCCTGGCCCGAATGGCCGAAGGTCTGCAAGACGGACTACGGTCAGGAAGAAGCCATTTTCGTATTCGGTAAGGATCCGAGAGTGTACCAGACCACGGTAACGGAATTTATCAAGGACGAAAAGGGACATGTGAAAGCAGCCAAAACCGTAGAACTGGCGCCCACCAAGGATAAAAAGACGGGCAGAATGCTGATGAAGCCCATCGAGGGCACGGAAAAAGAAATCCCGGCAGATTTGGTGCTGATTGCAGCCGGTTTCTTAGGCAGTGAAGAATATGTGACCAAGGCTTTTAAGGTGGATGTGAACGAGAGAACCAATGTGAAAACGGCACCCGGCTCCTACAAAACCAGTCAGGACAAGATATTCTGCGCCGGTGATATGCACAGAGGACAGTCCTTAGTGGTATGGGCGATTGCGGAAGGCAGAGCCGTAGCCAAGCAGGTGGATGAATACCTGATGGGTTACTCCAATCTGTAAGAAAAAAGGGCATGTGAAAAAGGAACGCTCCCCGGATTTCGGGAACTTCCTTTCGCACATGCCCTTTATAATAGCTACGGAGTCCTTACTCCGTCTTTTCAAAACTTAACATGGAGAAGGCTTTGGAAGCTTCTTCTTCGGAAGCCCGGCTGGCAAGCAGGACGCCGGTTTTAGCACCGTCAATGTCCACAATGAAGTTGTGCTCCATGCCGGTTTCGCCGTCATATTCGTAATATAAATAGGTAATGCCGCCGGTGCTTTTATCCTCTAAAACCGTGGCATCCGGGTCGGCATCCACAACTTCCCGGTAGGAGTCGGTATAGCCCTCTAAAAGAAAAATACCGGTCAGAATATCGTTGCCGTCCTTGTCGGAAACGGTGAACTGCCCGTCTGCCTGGCTTAAATCATAGCCTTCTTTCACATTTAAGGTCACTACAATCTGCTCGCCCGTGCTGACATTAAAAGTATAGGATTTGTTGGCGTAGGTGGAGCAGGCGCACAGGAAAAATACGGACACAAGAAGCAGAACGGACAGGTATTTTTTTATTTTTTTCATAGAAATCTCCTTTTTACATAAATACTTTTTACAATAGTATCAGCATAACACGGGACGCGCCAAAATGCAAAAGATGCATGTAAAATATCGTGGCAAAAATTGCTGCAATATTTTGTAGCTTGATATTGCGGGTAAGTTTCCTTGACAAAAGGAGGGGCAGCCCTTAAAATAGAGCATTAGTAAAGAGGGAACCTGTATGAAAAAGAAGATAGGGATACATATTGCCATGGCGGTCTGTGCCGCAGTTTTCCTGTTTTCGGCAGGCAAAATTGTATGGTCGCTGGCAGAACAGTATAAAGAGGATAAGGCGTTTTCGGATTTAGCAGCCAAGCTTTCCGAAGCAGCCGGATTTTCCGGGGAGGAAGCGGAAAGTCCGGACGGGCAGAATGCTTCCGGCGCGGAGAACGGGAACGAAGGAAACGGCGGAGCCGGGGACGGAAGTGCAGCGGGGACTGCCACGGGGATTTCTTCGGCGCCCAAGGAAAAGGCGGCAAGGAAACCAAGAACGGTCATGGAAACGGATGCAGCCACCGGGATGCTTATGCCGTATCTGCCTTTTTATGAGGAAAACCCGGATTTTTACGGCTGGATATGCATAGACGGCACCAAAGTAAATTATCCGGTGATGTATACCCCCAAAGACCCGGAGTATTATCTGCGGAGAGCCTTCGACGGTTCGGATGCCCAGAGCGGCACGCCTTTTTTGGATGCTTCCTGCACGGAAGAGGGCAACCTGTATGTGGTATACGGGCACCGCATGAAGAACCGCACCATGTTCGGCACCCTGCCTTACTATGAAAAGAGGGACTACTGGGCAGAGCATCCGTACATTTATTTCGATACATTGTACGAACAGGGAACTTATGAAATCGTAGCTGCCTTCTACAGTAAGATTTACGAGGAAGGAGAGGCGGGATTTCGTTATTATCAGTATAAAAGCTTAACGGATGAACAGACCTTTGCAGGCTTTAAGGAGGGGGTTGAAAAATCAGCCCTGTATAAAACCGATGAGGAGCTTATGTTTGGGGATAGGGTTCTGTTGTTATCCACCTGCAGCTACCACACCGATGGGGGAAGATTTGTGGTGGTGGCGAAAAAACTGACGGAAGAGTAATGACTTCCGAAACAGCCCGGGTTAAGGGAACGGGCATTGTGTGAAAGGGAAAGAAAAATGAAAAAGATTGTGATTATAGGGGCCGGACCGGCGGGTCTTACTGCCGGTGTGGAAATTTTGCAAAAAAAATTCTGCATACCAGGTCGTAATATTGGAAGAAAGCGGGTCCATGGGCGGTATTTCCAAAACAGTAAATTGTGACGGAAACCGTATGGATATGGGCGGTCACCGCTTTTTCTCCAAAAACAAAAAGGTTATGGACTGGTGGAAGGACATGCTGCCCGCCGATTTTCTGGTGCGGAAAAGGGTGTCCCACATCTATTATCAGAAGCATTTCTTTGACTATCCGGTCAAAATGAATTTCACAATGATTAAAAATTTAGGCTTTGTGACCATGCTGCAGGCAGGAATGAGCTACCTGAAATCCTGCATCCGGAAACGGAAAGAAAATTCTCTGGAGGATTTTTATATCAACCGTTTCGGGAAAAAACTGTACAGTATTTTCTTTGAAGGTTATACGGAAAAGCTGTGGGGACGGCATCCTTCGCAGATATCACCGGATTGGGGTGCCCAGCGGGTAAAGGGACTCTCGGTTTCGGCGGTGATAAAGGATATGTTCGGGAAGGCATTCCACGGCAGAAAAAGAGAGGTGGAAACTTCTCTTATCGAGACTTTTTATTATCCGAAATACGGTCCCGGACAGATGTGGGAGGCTGCGGCGGAAACATTCCAATCGCTTGGCGGGGAGATTTTGTGCGGCTGCAAAGTAACGGGACTTACACAGGCAGACGGCAGAATAAACAGGGTCTGCTATGAGCAGAACGGGGAAACAAAGTACCTGGAGCCGGACGCTGTTTTTTCCAGTATGGCGGTAAAGGATTTGGTGGCAGCCATGAACGGTGTGCCCGAAAAAATTGGAAAAATTGCTTCCGGGCTGCCCTACCGGGATTTTGTGACAGTCGGACTTTTGGTGGATAAGGCATCCGTAAAAAAGGCATCTTATGGGAAAAAGAATTCCGGTAAAAAGAAGAAAAAGACATTGCTTCCGGACTGCTGGATTTACGTGCAGGAGCGTGCGGTAAAAATGGGCCGTATACAGATATTTAACAACTGGTCGCCCTATCTGGTAAAGGATGCGGAGAACACCGTTTTTCTGGGACTGGAGTATTTCTGCGAAGAAGGAGACGGCATGTGGAACATGTCTCCGGAAGAATGGCAGAATTTTGGCAGAAAAGAACTGATACAGATGGGCATTCTTTCTTCCGGTGCAAAGGTATGTCTGTCCCATTGTGAAAAGGTGAAAAAGGCATATCCCGCTTATTTTGACACGTATGCGGAAATGCCTAAGCTGCGCCGGTGGCTGGACGGCATCGGAAATCTTTACTGCATCGGCAGAAACGGACAGCACCGGTACAACAATATGGACCATTCCATGCTGACGGCCATGACGGCGGTGGACTGCCTGTTTGACGAAAAGAAGGACAGAAAAGCCATATGGCAGGTCAACACGGAGAAGGAATACCATGAAGAAGGGTGAGGAAAAGTAGAAATATGCTTTCATGTTTCATTGCGGTAATCGTATTTTGCGTCCTGTTCTGGGTCACTTACCTGACCTGTAAGAAAAAAGGACGGGTGGAATTTTCCCGGGGAGAAATTCTATTGTTTTATATCGTTACCCGGATAGTTCCGCTTTTTATGTTACAGACAAGAAGCAGCCGGAACCTGCTTTGTCTGGCAACGGAGTGGATGATTTTAGGACTCCTGTATTTTTATATCAGCCGCAGACGGACAGAGTCTGCACAGAAAAGAGCACTTGCTTTTTATCTGTTTCAGCCGGGAATTTCCTGTTTTATTCTTTCCGGCAATCTGAAAGCCATGTATCTGACCATGTTTGTACTGACGGTGCTTTGTATGGCGGACAGGCTGCTGCAGAAAAAGAACATCTGCAGGGAGGCTTTTTTGCCGGAATATCTGCTTGGTGGCGCCGGACTCTTCCTCTGGTATATTGCCACGCAGATTTTACTGCAGCACGGCAGGGATATGGCAAATGTGGAAAATATCCCGGTGGCATATATTTTCTCGGTATGCCTTATGGGAATGGCGGTTGTGACGGCACTGGTGCGGGCGCTTGGCGCACCGGATGCGGAGGAGCAGCAGGTTGACGCAAAGAAGCCGGCTGTGGCAACAACGCAGGCTGCCGCAGCAGCGGGGCAACCCGATGCGGCAGTGGCACAGGCTGACGTGAAGAAGCCGGCTACGGCAGTGACACTGCCTGCCGTGGCAGCGGAACCCACAGCACAGGATGTCATGGACGGCGGGCGGGAACAATCGGCGGCAGTGCTTACACAGACGTCTGCAGCCGGAAACAGCCGCCTTTCGGCAAGGGATTTTTTCTGCATGGCGGCGTTTACCCTTATTTTCGGCATCTGTATTTTTTACCGGCTGGGCAGCCTGCATACCCCGGAAACCTTTGAAACCATAAAGGTGGGGGAAGTGGGAGAAAATGAAATTGTCCTGCAATTTGACGGAGAACAGCCGATTTCCGAAATTTCCGTTTATCTGGGCTATAAGGGAAAGCGGGAAATTTCGTTTTCGGTATATGACAGGAATACCGATACCTGGGAAATTGTAAAGAGCCGTTATGTGGTGGAGAGTGCCTTTTGCTGGAATAATGTAGAGATTGACGGTAGGGTAGATTCCCTGGGAATGGTTCTCATGGAGGATGAGGCACAGATTATGGAAATCGTCTGCCTGGATGATGCGGGAGAGCCGGTTCTTCCCGCAAATGCGGCGGATTATCCCCTGCTTTTCGATGAACAGGAATTGTTTGTCAGGGAACCGACTTATTATGAGGAAACCATGTTTGATGAAGTATATCACGGCAGGACGGCTTATGAATTTCTGCATGGACTTTCTATCTATGAAAACACGCATCCGCCCCTGGGAAAAAGCATTATTTCCATAGGAATTGCCCTGTTTGGCATGAACCCTTTCGGCTGGCGTTTTATGTGTGCGCTGTTTGGAACACTGCTGATACCGCTTATGTATCTGTTTGCCCGGAAAATGTTTTGCAGGACGGACATTGCCTGCCTTTCGGCGGTGCTTCTGGGGACGGCATTTATGAATACGACATTGTCTCGTATTGCCACCATTGATATTCTGGTTGCATTTTTTTCGATGCTCATGTTTTTCTGCATGTACGGCTACATACAGGCGCTTGGGGAAAACAAATCGATGCGGCAGCAAGGGCTCTGGCTTCTTTCCGGCGGCATTTCCATGGGACTTGCCGTTGCCACCAAGTGGACGGGAGTGTATGCGGCAGCAGGCATTGCTGTTTTGTTTTTCTGTTTTCTGCTCGAACACATTGGCGGGATAAAGGGAATAAAGGAACGCAGGAGTTTCCTTGTGAAAACAGGTCTGTGGTGTGTGCTTTGTTTTATCGTGATACCCTTCGGCATTTATACACTTTCCTATCTGCCCTTTGTAAAGGCTTATCCGGACAAGGGACTTTTCGGGCACATGATTGCCAATGCTGAGCTTATGCTTAGCTATCACAGCAACTGTGTGTTTGACCATCCGTATTCCTCGGAATGGTATCAGTGGCTTTACGGAAGCAAACCGCTTGCCGACAGCAGGGTGTATTTTGACGACGGCACCGTCAGTGTGGTAATGACCTTCTTAAATCCGCTGCTTGCCGTAGGCGGGCTTATTGCCCTGCTTCACCAGTTTTATCTGTGGAAAAGAAAACACTGCCGCAGGGCACTGTTTTTAATCATTGCCTACGCGGTCATGCTTCTGCCATGGCTTTTCGTACACAGGACGGTTTTTATTTACCAGTATTTTATCAGTTCGCTTATTTTAGTGCTGATGATTGGAAACTCCGTATCTGTAAGCAGGCACAGAAAAAGAAATATACTGATTCTTTCCGGCATCGGCATTGCCCTGTATGTTCTGTATTATCCGGTGCTTACGGGGCAGAGCATCCGTGTGGATTTTGTAAATCAGGTACTGGAAGTGCTGTCTGACTGGAATATTGCTTAGGAGGGAGGACACGATGAAAACATCTTTCAAAAAAGCTTTGCTTTATACAGGTGTTCTGTTTTTCGTCCTGCTTTCTTATCTTATCAGCAGGGTTTTACAGTTGGAACAGGGAAACATCCGATATGTGCGGTATGCCAATCTTTTGTTTCAGCTTTCGGGTGTGGTTATTCTGCTGCGGGACTGCCTGCGGAAAAAGGAGAAGAATACCTACACGGAAGAACAGATTACCGGCCTCATTCTTGCCATGGGAATTTTCATGCGTGTGGTTTACCTGCTTTATACACCGCTTACCATCCGCTCCCATGATTTGTGGGAAATTGACCTGTCGTCGGGAGGGCATGCTTCTTATATACTTCTTGCCATACAGGGGAAGCTTCCCCCGGATAATTATCTGCAGTTTTACCAGCAGCCCTTGTACTATTTTGCGGGAGCCTTGTTTTCAAAACTGCTGAACGGTATTCTGGGCTGTTCGGAAGCGTATTATCTGGTGGATGCGGCAAGGACGGTTTCCTGTACCGCGTCCTGTTTCAGTCTGCTGATTGCCTGTGCCGTTTTCAGAAAATGCGGACTTTCGGGAAAGGGACTGTACCGGGCTTTGCTCCTTGCCGCCTTTTTGCCGGTATATTTTCTGAGCGGAGGAAGGCTGGGGCCGGACTCTCTTTGCGGAATGTTTATGCTGCTGGCGTTTCTTTTTACCCTGAAATGGGACAAAGAAAAGAGCTGGAAAAATACGTTGCTTCTGGCGGTTATCTATGGATTTGGCATGATGACCAAGATATCCATGGCGACGCTGGCAGTGTTTACGGCGGTTATTTTTGCGATAAGTTTCTTTCAGGCGTGCAGAAACGGAACGTGGAAGGGACTTTTACTGAAATATGCGGTCTTTGGCACAATCAGCCTGCCGCTGGGACTCTGGTACAGTCTGCGGAATTACCTTCTTTTCAAACAGCCGCTCACATATGTGCTGGAAATTTCCAGGGACAGCGCATTGTATACGGGGGACCGGTCGGTCTGGCAGAGATTGTTCCTTTGGGATATCAGGAACCTGTTTGCAACTCCCTATGCCGATGTATGGACAGACTACAATCTTCCCGTGTATGCCCTGAAGTCTTCCCTGTTCGGAGAATTTCAGTTTACCTGCTATGGCTGGATACCCGCAATGCTGTTGTTTTTTAACGCCGTACAGGCACTTTTGTGTATCTGTGCCATGGTGCATTACATAAAATGGAAAGAAAAAGACAGGGAAAGAAATTGCTGCCTTCTGGCAGCGGGGATTTTCTGGCTTGGCACGATGTTTTTTTACCTGCGGTATCCTTTCGGATGCAGCATGGATTTCCGCTATATGCTATTTCTGCCGGTGCCGGCTGCCGCGTTATTCGGCAGATGCGAAGCATTTCATAATGGACATACGGAGACGGCACAACGGCTGGTTGGGCTTTGGAGCATCGGCTTTGCCGTAAGTTCCTGCCTGATGTATGGATAAAACTAAGGTCTTACATGCATGCAAATATATTTATTGTGTGAGGAAGTATAGAAATATACTTTCAGAAAGGGAAAACAATGAAGAAAAAGAAAACCAAGTTATTTTCATGGACGGTGGCATCCGTAGCAGTCCTTACCCTGCTTTGCGGCACATGGGCATCTGCAGCGGTGTCATTGACCTCCGGTGCGGACGGTATTTACCTGCGTAACTCCGGCAAGGAGTATACGTTTCAGGTAGATGCGCCCAAGAACCATTTCGTGGCAATCCGCGTGGATGGGGTATATCTTATGGGAGAGAAAGCTCCCGTACAGATAGATATTGAAGTCGGCGGAACAGCACCTGTAGTTACTCCGGCACCGGAAACACAGGCGCCTTCGTCTACCAAGACACCGACAACGGAAGCCCCTGCAGCAACCACCGCTGTACCCAGCGCACCACCGGTCACCAGTGAAGCGCCTGCAGTAACCAGCGAAGCGCCTGCAGCCACCAGCGAGGCACCTGCAGCCACCAGCGAGGCACCTGCAGCCACCAGCGAGGCACCTGCAGCCACCAGCGAGGCACCTGCAGCAACCAGTGAAGCGCCTGCGGCAACCAGTGAAGCACCGAACCCTTCTGCGGAAGTTAAAAATACTATTTCCGGTTTTGGCACGGCATATGCTGCTTCAGAATTACCTTCCCAGAGCAATGCTATTCAGGCTCTGGTAAATCTGGCAGCTCCTGCAGAAGCCAATGCAGAAACCTATTATGCTACCATCGGTATCCCGGCATCCTATCTGGATACCCTGTCCGACGGCAGTCACACGGTTGTCATGGATTTCGTAGAAGGCAGCGTCAGCACCACCATTACCGTTACCTCCGATGCTTCCATGCTTACAAACGGCAACCCTTCCACCGGCGATACCACTCATGTACTTCCTTACGTGCTGCTTGCAGCAGGAAGTGCCTGTGTTCTGGTATTTCTGGCTAAAAAGGAAAAGAAAGAAACAAGATAAAATAAGATTTACCTATTTTTGCATGCAGTTAAGATAATACGGGGCGTCCGGAAACGGATGCCCTGTTTTTATTGCCGAAAACGTAAAAATATGCTATGATGAATACATATTTTTTCCGTGTTTTGGAAAGAGCAGGACAGGTCGTGTCCATACACACTTTAGCAGAAAGAGGTGACGCATGGAAAGTGCGGATTTTAAGGAAGGCGTAATTCTTCCCGACGGGGGCTATCTTCCCATGAAGGAAGGACATCTGCATACATTGATGAACGTTACCGGCATACCGGAAGCGAAGCTCTGGGAGATGATTCCCAAGGACGATTCCCCGCTTTTCTGGCTGATTGCCTATACCGGCTGCGTCATCACGGATTTGAATTCTTCCGTGGGAATGAAAATGACGGAGGCGCAGAAGGCGACCTACGACAGTCTGGTATCCCGCGGCATTATTACGGACAAATACTATGACATTACCGAAGAGAGAAAGAAAAGGGCGGAGCTGGAAAAGCAGCGTGCCGCAGAATAAAATAAAACGATAGAAAAGGAGATTTTTCTCATGAGCAAAAAGAAAGCAGTTGTTTCCCTGGGACACGAAGCACTCGGTTCCACTACCTTAGAGCAGTTGGATGCCGTTAAAAAGACCGCAAAGGCACTGGCAGATTTGGTGGAGGACGGCTATCAGCTTACCATTACCCACAGCAACGGTCCGCAGGTCAGCATGATTCACAAAGCAATGACCGAGCTGCGCCGTGTTTACATTGATTATACCCCCGCACCCATGTGTGTATGTTCCGCTATGAGCCAGGGCTATGTAGGCTACGATATCCAGAATTCCCTTCGCGCCGAGCTTTTGGACCGCGGTATTGTGAAAACCGTCAGCACCATTTTAACACAGGTAACCGTGGACCCCTACGACGAAGCTTTTTATGAACCGACCAAGAAAATCGGCCGTTATATGTCCAGGGACGATGCGGAAATCGAAATCAAGAAAGGCAACTATGTAGCAGAAGAAGAGGGCAAGGGCTACAGACGTGTGGTAGCAGCGCCTTCTCCCATTGATATTGTGGAAATTGATGCCATCAAGGCACTTTCCGATGCAGACCAGATTGTCATTGCATGCGGCGGCGGCGGTATTCCCGTTATTCCCCAGAAGCACATCTTAAAGGGTGCATCTGCGGTTATTGAAAAAGACAGCATCGCAGGCAAGCTGGCAGCCGACCTGCAGGCGGATACGCTGGTTATTCTGACCGGTGTGGATAAGGTTTATAAGAATTTCGGCAAAGACAATCAGGAACCGATTGATAAGATGACCGTAGCGGAAGCCAAGGCCATGATGGAAGCCGGCGAATTTGAAGCAGGCACCATGCTGCCGAAGATTGAAGCAGCCGTTTCCTACCTGGAAAAAGTACCCGGCGGCAGCGTTCTTATCACCTCCATGGAGCATGTAAAGGATGCCCTGAAGGGAAAGAACGGAACTGTGATTACGGCGTAAAACACGCGTTATATGTTACTTCTGCAGATTTTTCACAGTCTCTTCCAGGCATTCAAAGAATTCTGCAAAGGTTTTCTTGCAGCAGGAAGGATTTTCAATGACAATGCCTTCCGCGAATAAACCGGTAATGGCAAAGCCCATGGCGAGTCGATGATCGTCATGGGTTTTTATATGGGCTGGTTTCGGCATTCCGGGATAAATGGTTATGGAGTCGGCTCTCTCCTCACAACGGATACCCATGGCGGTAAGATTTTCGGCAATGGCGCTTAAACGGTCGCTTTCCTGTCCGCGGATGTGACCGATGCCGGTAATGGTAACGGGACTGTCGGCAAACGGTGCGATGGCGGCAAGGGTAATTGCCTGGTCGGAGCAGGCGGACATGTCCACGGTGAGTCCGTGCAGCCTGCCGGAAGGTCCGGTTACGCAGATGCCCTCATTTGTCCGGGTAACAAGGCAGCCCATTTTTTTTAGGATGCTTAAAAATTCGGTATCGCCCTGCAGGGAATGCTCGGGTACGCCGTCCACAATGATACTGCAGCCGGACAGGGCAGCCAATGCATAAAAATAGCAGGCGGCGGAAACGTCCGGTTCAATGGCATAATCCTGTGCCCGGTAAGTCTGACCGGCTTTAATAAGGAAAGTGTCCGGGGAAGGATGCTCTGTCCGAACGCCGAACTGTTCCATCATGCGGCAGGTCATTTCGATATAAGCCATACCGTGTGTACCCTCCACTTTGATTTTTACATCCTCTTTTGCCAGGGGAGCGGCGATTAAAAGAGCACTTAAAAACTGGCTGCTTTTGTCAATATCAATGGTAAGATCCGTATTCTGAAATCCGCGGGCATGCAGGGTAAAGGGAAAATAACCCTCTTTTTCCGCAAAGGAAATGTCACAGCCGACGGACTGTAAGGCGGAAAGCAGCGGTGCCATGGGTCTTTTTTTCATCTGTTCGGAAGCATCCAGAAAGAACTCGCCCTCCGACACACCGAGTACGGCGGACAGAAAGCGGGCGGCGGTGCCGGCACTTCCCACGTACAGGGAGGCTTTCTTTACGGGCAGCCTGCCGGAAAGTCCGTGCACGGAAACTTCACCGGTCTTGGGCTGGGATGCCACATCAAAGGACAAATCCGAAAGACATTGTAAAAAATGAGAAGAATCCTCGGAAAACTGGGCGCCGGTGAGATGGCTTTCTCCGTCGGCAAGCATGGCAAGAAGCAGGGCGCGGTTGGTGATGCTCTTGGAGCCGGGAACCTTTACATGTATGGTTTTATGGGAAAAATCACCTGTCAGGACAGGCACGGGATATTCGGAAACACTTATCATAAAAATCTTCATTCCTTCCAAAGACTGAATCTTTGTTCAGTGTATCATGATTTCTCAAAATTGTAACTAATTTTATAGGTATTTCTTATAGAAAAAGTCGGTTGTTTTTTCTCCTGCGGATACGGTATAATTTTTTTAGATGTGAAAGTCTGCAAACAGATACGGCAGACAAATGAAAACCGGAAAGGATACGAATATGCTGTTTATTGGTGTGGATTTAGGAACCTCCGCAGTAAAGCTTTTACTGATGGACGAAAATGGTAAAATCAAGAAGACGGTTTCCCGGGAATATCCTCTGTATTTCCCACATCCCGGCTGGTCGGAGCAGAAGCCGGAGGACTGGTACATACAGTCGATGGACGGACTGAAGGAACTGCTTAAGGATGAAAATAAGGAAGAGGTTGCCGGCATCAGCTTCGGCGGACAGATGCACGGTCTGGTGCTTTTGGACGAAAACGATGAAGTCATCCGTCCCGCTCTTTTGTGGAACGACGGCAGAACCTACGAAGAATGCGATTATCTGAACAATGTAATCGGTAAGGAAAAGCTTTCCGAATATACGGCAAACATTTCCTTTACCGGATTTACGGCACCCAAGATTTTGTGGGTAAAAAATAAAGAACCGGAAAATTTTGCAAGAATTAAGAAAATCATGCTGCCGAAGGATTATCTGGCATACAAGCTGTCCGGCGTACACTGCACCGATGTTTCCGATGCATCCGGCATGCTTCTCTTTGATGTAAAGAACCGGACCTGGTCCAAAGAGATGTGCGAAATCTGCAGTGTGAAGCCCGAGTGGCTGGCAAAGGTTTACGAAAGCTATGAAGCGGTCGGCACCCTGAAAAAAGAGGTAGCGGAGGAGCTGGGCATTCCGGCTGCGGTAAAGGTGATTGCCGGAGCGGGCGACAATGCGGCGGCAGCCGTGGGTACCGGCACCGTAGGAGACGGCCGATGCAATATTTCCTTAGGAACCAGCGGCACAATTTTTATTTCCTCCCGGAAGTTCGGCGTGGACAAAAATAATGCCCTGCATTCCTTTGACCATGCGGACGGCACCTATCATCTGATGGGCTGCATGCTTTCCGCAGCATCCTGCAACAAATGGTGGATGGATGAAATCCTGAAAACCAAGGAATATGCAAAGGAACAGGAAGGTATTGACAAACTGGGAGAAAACCATGTATTCTTCCTGCCGTATCTCATGGGAGAGCGGTCTCCGCATAACAATCCCAATGCCAGAGGCACGTTTACCGGCATTACCATGGATACCACAAGAGAAGATATGACACAGGCAGTGCTTGAGGGCGTAGCCTTTGCATTGAGGGACTCCCTGGAGGTGGCAAAGAGCCTGGGCATTCCCATTACCCGCACCAAAATCTGCGGCGGCGGTGCCAAGAGTCCGTTGTGGTGTAAGATGATTGCCAATATTTTGAACTTAAAGGTTGACAAAATCGAGAGTGAAGAGGGCCCTGCACTGGGAGCGGCTATGCTGGCAGCGGTAGGCTGCGGTGTTTACGGCAGTGTGGAAGAGATTGCCGAAAAGATGGTGAAGGTAGTGGATACCATTGAACCGGATCCCGCCATTGCCGCAAAATACGACGAAAAATACGCACAGTTCAGACAGATTTATCCGGCGCTGAAACCGGTATTTGATGTGATAAAATAAAAACAGCACTGCAAAAAGAAAGGATTTGGTGGAGAGATGGAAATTAAAAAAGTTACGGATGCGGCATTTAGAAAATACGGCCGCGTCATCAGCCATGTGGATGTGACAGAGCTTGTTGCAGCGTTAAAAGAAACTCCCATTCCCGCAGATGTGGTTTATGAACCCTCTGTGGAAAGTCTGGAAAAGCTGCCTGTAAAGGAAGAACTGTCCAAGGTTATTTACGGAGAAATGCCTATTCAGATCGGTTACTGCAACGGTCACAACAAAAAGTTAAACGCACTGGAATATCACAGAGATTCCGAAATCAACATTGCTGCAGAGGACGCGGTACTGATGCTCGGTTCCCTACAGGATGTGGAAGCAGATTTTACCTATGATACATCCAAGGTAGAGGCATTCTTAGTACACGCAGGTACTGCAGTGGAAATCTATGCAACCACCCTGCACTATGCACCCTGCCATGTAGAGGACGGCGGCTTCCAGGTAGCGGTTGTTCTTCCGAAGGGCACCAATTACGAATTAAAAGCAGCCCATGGCAAGGTAGAAAACGGCAAGGCTCCCAATGAAGATGCCCTGCTTACGGCAGTCAACAAGTGGTTAATCGGCCATGCGGAAGGCGGACTTCCCGAAGGCTCTTTCTTAGGTCTTAAGGGCGAAAATTTAAGCCTGTAAGTATAACAAAATGAGAGAATGAAACAAGAAAACGAACAAGAAAACAAGGAGGATATAAAAATGAGTAATTTTCCCGAAGTAAAAGTAGGTGTGGTTGCAGTCAGCCGTGACTGTTTCCCCGAAAGCTTATCAGTCAACAGAAGAAAGGCCCTGATGGAGGCCTATACCGCAAAGTTCGGCACCGACAATGTGTATGAGTGCCCGGTTTGTATCGTAGAAAGCGAAATCCATATGGTACAGGCACTCGAAGACATCAAAAAAGCAGGCTGCAACGCTCTGTGCGTATATCTCGGAAACTTTGGTCCCGAAATCAGCGAGACCTTACTGGCAAAGCATTTTGACGGCCCCGCTATGTTCATCGCAGCAGCAGAAGAAAGCCAGAATGATTTAGTCGGCGGCAGAGGCGATGCTTACTGCGGTATGTTAAATGCCAGCTACAACTTAAAGCTCCGCAACGTAAAGGCTTATATTCCCGAATATCCCGTTGGCACGGCAGAAGAATGTGCAGACATGCTGCATGACTTCTTACCCATTGCAAGAGCCATCATCGGTCTTTCCGATTTAAAGATTATCAGCTTCGGTCCCAGACCGCTTAACTTCTTAGCCTGCAACGCACCCATTAAGCAGCTTTACAATTTAGGTGTGGAAATCGAAGAAAACTCCGAACTTGACCTGTTTGAAGCATTCAACAAGCATGCAGGTGACGAGCGTATTCCCGCAAAGGTAAAGGAAATGGAAGAAGAACTTGGCAAGGGCAACTTAAAGCCGGAAATCCTGCCTAAGCTGGCACAGTACGAACTGACCCTTCTTGACTGGGTAGAACAGCACAGAGGTTACAGAAAGTATGTAGCGATTGCCGGAAAATGCTGGCCTGCATTCCAGACACAGTTCGGTTTTGTTCCCTGCTATGTAAACAGCCGTCTGACCGGTATGGGCATTCCCGTATCCTGTGAAGTGGATATTTACGGCTGCTTAAGCGAGTTTATCGGTGCCTGCGTCAGCGAGGATGCCGTTACCCTGCTTGACATCAACAACAGCGTTCCCGCTGATATGTACAAAGAGTCTATCGAAGGCAAGTTCCCTTACACCCACAAGGATACCTTCATGGGCTTCCACTGCGGCAATACCTGCTCCAAGAAGCTGGCATTCTGCAACATGAAGAACCAGATGATTATGGCAAGAAGCCTGCCCGAAGAAGTTACCAACGGTACTCTCGAAGGCGACATCATGCCCGGCGACATTACCTTCTACCGTCTGCAGAGCACCGCAGACTGCAAGCTCCGCGCTTATATTGCACAGGGCGAGGTACTTCCGGTTGCCACCAAGTCCTTCGGCAGCATCGGCGTATTTGCTATTCCGGAAATGGGCAGATTTTACCGTCACGTTCTGATTGAAAAGAACTTCCCTCACCACGGAGCAGTGGCATTCGGTCACTTCGGTAAAGCTCTGTACGAAGTATTCAAGTACATCGGTGTTCCCATCGAAGACCTTGACTACAACCAGCCCGCAGGCGTAAGATACCCGACCGAAAATCCGTTTGCATAAGGGTTAAGAACGGCATTAAGAGAAATAAAATGCATTAAGAGAAGCAAAACGCATTAAGAAAATAAGAAAGGGCGTGTGGAAAAGATTTGAGGGGTTCTCTCAAAAAAATCCACACGCCCTTGACAATTTATAAGAACTAATATTTATTCTAATCTTTATTCGCCGTCCGTATAATACAGAACGCCTAAGGTGCCGGGACCGCAGTGGCTGCTGACCACACCGCCGGCTCTGGTAACATAGATATTTTCAAAATGGGACAGGCTCTCTAAGTATTCCTTTACAGGCGCTACAATGTCATCGCTGCAGCCGGAATGGGTGATGAATACACAGTTTTTATCGGCGGCAAGCAGCGCTTCTTCCTGGTCTTTGACATATTTCAAAAGTACGGAGCCAAGCTGACCACGGTATTTTTTTGCCACAATCATGGCGCCGTCCTTTACCACAATTTCCGGTTTCAGCTTTAAGGTATTGGCAAGCAGGGCGGTAACGGAATTGCAGCGGCCGCCGCGGGACAGGTAGGTCAGGGTATCAATGACAAAGCTGGCGCTGACGGCAGACCTTCTTTTTTCTACTTTTTCCACAATGGAGGCAGCGCTTTCTCCCGCCATGGAAAGTCTGGCGGCATAAAGAACCTGCAGGCCGATGCCGGTGGAAAGGCTTTGGGAGTCGATGACATGCAGCTTGTCATAACCGGCATCTTCCCCAATCAGGCGAACTACATTGCAGGTAGTGCTCATCTGAGTGGAAATGCCGAAAAAGACAATTTCCCTGCCCTCATCCATGAAAGGTTTCAAAAGGGAAGTGGCATTGTCGATGGTGACGGCAGCCGTCTTGGGAGTGGTTTTGTTGGCATCCGCCCATTTGTAAATCTCTTCAGGTGTGGTTTCAATGCCGTCAAAGTAGCTGTTTTCTCCCATTACGATACAAAGGGGAATAATGGTAATGTCATACTTTTCAATCAAATCCGCAGACAAATCACAGGTGGAGTCTGCCACAATCTTTACATTCATAGAGTCGGTCCTTTCCTTTTTATTTCAAAATAGTGCTATTAGTATACTACTTTTTGGCAGAAAAATCAAAGAGTTGTCCTTGCATAGTTTGTAAATTTACGTTATTATAGATACAACTGAATGACTTTGCGGATAATATACCTTTTGAACATTTGAACAAAGGGGGAAGGATGTGAATGTTATGTGCAATTTGGGTGAAGGAATTGAGGAGAAAGCCATTGCGATTGGCGAAGCCAGAGGAGAGGTCAAGGGCAAAGCAAAGGGTACGGCAGAAACGGAAGCCAGACTTGTAGGAAATATGCACAAAAACGGCTTCACGGCGGAGCAGATAGCGGCGGCAACGGACATGGACATCAAAGATGTGGAAGCCATTCTTGCGGGCAGGGAGCCGGCAAGGGTGTGATTTTACCGGAAAAAGGAACAGAACTCCCCCGGACTTTTATCCGGGGGAGTTCCGTTTGTGGTAATCATGTGATATATAGAGAGAGAAGAATGCTTACTCAATCAGTCCGCTTTCCTTTAACAGAAGTTCGATATCGGTGTCTTTTACTTTCTTTAAGACAACCTTTAACATTTCCTTTTCCTTGAAGGAAAGCTTAGCTTCGGAAATGGGCTTCTTGTCGATAGCGTAGTAGCAGGCACGAAGCAGTTCACGGACATCATACTGGCTGCCCCATACTTCGGGAACGGCACGGTCCACATTAAGCAGGGTGTAAACCGCTTCCATACCGGTACGGATGGAGTACTCGGTGGTGAAGATGGTGTCCCTCGGTGTTTCGGCAAACTGGCCTAAGAAAGCGAAGTTTACAGAGCCTTCGGGTACGACCAGAGGACGGTCGGATTTCTTTCTGGGCTGGAAGAATGCATTGATGAACGGCATGAAGCAGGTCGTGGTGTTGCAGGCGTTTTTAGCCAGGTCATCGATTTCGGAAGTGGGAATACCGATGTGGTAGAGCCATTCCTTGCACACTTCTTCACCGGTACAGTCGCGCATCGCTTTCTTTACATAGTTGCCTTCCTTGTTGGTGGAAAGAGCGTATACCCAGATTAAGACGGAATCCTTATTCTGTGCCTTGAACTGGGGCTGACGGTTAATGGTCCAGGAAAGATACCAGTTGTCGGTGCTGTCTTTTACGGTAACGATACCGCCGGTGGTAACTTTGCCCGCTCTCGGGTCTCTCTTACAAACTTTGATAATGTGCTGAATGATTTCTTCGTTGGAAGTTTCCACGGTTGCACTCATCCAGTTGGTGGCTTCAAAATCGTCGCAGAAGTTGTCAGGATTGCCGTATTCGCCATTTACTGCCTGCTTTGCGATATTCTTCCAGAGGTCCCAGGATTCGCCGGCACCGTTCTTTACGCCGGAAAGGTCGGGCTTGTGGGTCTGGTCGCCGTAGCAGGAAGTATCGGTGCAGCAGCCGTTGGTAATGAATACCAGATCATCCTCGGTCAGACCGATTTCTTCTTCCTTACCGTCTTTGATATAAATAATCTTCTGAGCAATCTTTTTGTCGCCGGCATTTTCAATAATGACATTCTTTACATCCATGCCGTATTCGATGCGGACACCGTGTGCTTCCAGGTATTTTACCAGAGGAAGAATCATGCTTTCAAACTGGTTGTACTTGGTGAAACGGAGAGCACTGAAGTCGGGCAGTCCGTCAATATGATGCACATATCTGCAAAGGTAACGCTTCATTTCGAGAGCGCTTGACCAACGCTGGAAAGCGAACATGGTCTGCCAGTAAAGCCAGAAGTTTGTGTCCCAGAAAGAGTCCGGCAGAACGTCGGAAATCTTCTTGTCTTCCAGGTCTTTTTCCGGTGTCATGAACAATTTGGAAAGTGCCAGTGCGGAAGCCTTGTCCAGACAGAACTTCTTGTCGGTGTGAGCATCCTCGCCGCAGTTGACGGAAGCACGGCAAAGAGAATAGTTGGGGTCATGCTTGTTTAACCAGTAATACTCATCCAGTACGGAAACCTCCGGGGTCTCGATGGAAGGAACGTCGCGGAACATATCCCACATACATTCAAAATGGTTGTCCATTTCACGTCCGCCTCTCATATAGAAGCCCTTTGTGATATCCTTGCGGCCGTCGCAGCTGCCGCCTGCCAGGTCTAATTTTTCCAACAGGTGAATACGTTCACCCTTCATCTGACCGTCTCTTACGAGATAAAATGCCGCAGCCAGTCCGGCAAGACCGGTACCGATAATATAAGCTGATTTTCTGTCAACGCCTTCCGGTTTCTCCGGATGTGCAAATGCTTCATAAGTTCCTGCTCCGTAATACATAATCATTACCTCCTGTTGATGGTTGTTGGTTTTTGTTTCATGTGAATAGGAAAATCAATTTATTTTTTCCTTTCGATGGTTTTACTATACCTGCATTCGGGAGAAAAAACCATAGACAGAAAAATCCCCATGACTAAAAAATAATCATGGGGAAAAAGCTGTCAAAATTTTTATCATTCTGCCTGTTTTGATAAAAACATGATTTTATAAAGGTTTGTCCTTGCGGAAGCGGTTCAGCGCCATCCGGATATCGCCCTGTATGACCAGGGTAAACCGTTCCACCAGGGTTTCCGGGTCCTGTTTCATGCCGTCTTTAATCCAGTCAATCATAATGCCGATGAAGGAATAGGAGTAGACCTGGGCGATAAATTCCTTATCTTCTTCCCGGACGACCATGCCTTCGGAAAACTCGGCAATCACACCCAGAAGAAGATTGTCGGTCAGCGGTGTCAGGTATTTTTCCACCTGTTCTCTGCTCACACAGTGGTAAACATTCATAATAAAAGGCTTGTTTTCGCGGACCGCATAGAAAATCTGCAAAAATCCCTGCTGCCAGGTCTCCGCCGTTTTCTTGCCTTCAAGCGCCTTGGTGGCATCCTCCAGACATGCCCATTCCACCAAATCGTAAATATCCTTGAAGTGGTAGTAAAAGGTCATGCGGTTGATGCCGCAGTCCTCGGTAATATCGTTGATGGTAATTTTGTTCAAAGGCTTTTGCAAAAGCAGGTTCTTAAGGGATGCCTCCAGGGCACGTTTGGTAATCTGGGACATAAATCCTCCTTACCGTTCCATTTTCCAGAAGTAAGCGCTGTAAGGGGGAAGCTCGCTGCCGCCTCCGAAATCATGGGGCTCTCCGGTAATCAGGTCCACTGCAGTGCCGCAGCCCGCATCAAAGTGTGCGGTATAGGGAGCAGCGTCCGCATTGATGGCAACCAGCACGCGCTCGCCGTCTGTTTTTCTTTCAAAAATACACTGTCTGTTTGTCAGAATCACGGAACGGAAGTCTCCGTAATTTAAGGCACGGGAATTCTTCTTGGCTTCCGCCAGCTTGGAAATCCATTCGGAAAGCTCATTGAAAACGGGAGCATCAAAACACTTACGCAGAGCCGGGTCCCCCTCGCTCTTATTTGCTTTTTCACCCCATTCGCTGCCATAGTATACGCAGGGGATACCGGGCATGCCGAAGCAGAGGGCATAAATGAGGGGCAGGTGCTTTTCGTTCTGCAGAATGCTTGCCACTCTGGTCACATCGTGGTTGTCCACGAAGGAGAGAAGATGCTTTCCTTTATAAAGAGTCCAGTTTTCCGGTCCGAACTGACGGAGCAGGGAGTGGACGATTTCAAACAGGTTCATGCTGTTGAAGCTGGAATACAGACCCTTGTAGCATTCGTAATTGGTAACGGAATGCAGCATGGAATCGTTCATCATGCGGTTGTAATCGCCATGCAGCATTTCGCCGAGAAGGAAGAAATCCTGCTTTTTGCCGTCGGTGAAGCTGCGCAGGCGTCTGACAAAATTTTCATCCAGACAGTAAGCCACATCCAGACGCAGACCGTCGATGTCAAAATAATCAATCCAGTAGTTTACGGCATCTAAAATGTGCTCCACCACATCATTGTTCTGTAAATTCAACTTGACTAAGTCGTAGTTGCCCTCCCAGCCTTCGTACCAGAGACCGTCATTGTAAGCGTCGTTGCCGGAGAGATTGATGTGGAACCAATTTAAATAAGGAGAATGCTCCCTGTTTTTTAAGACATCCCGGAACTGGTAAAAGCCCCTGCCCACATGGTTGAAAACGCCGTCTAAAACAACCCTGATGCCGTTTTCGTGGAGCTTATGGCAGACTTCCTTAAAATCTTCGTTGGTGCCCAGACGGACATCTATTTTCTTGTAATCCCGGGTGTTGTAGCCATGGGTGTCGGACTCAAAAACCGGAGAAAAATAGACGGCATTGATGCCTAATTTTTTCATATGGGGAATCCAGTCCTCCACCTTTTTGATCCTGTGCGTCAGCACACCGTCGTTTTCAAAGGGTGCGCCGCAGAAGCCCAGGGGATAAATCTGATAAAATACACTTTCGTATGCCCACATAGTTTAGCCTTTCCGAGGGCACATTATTTCGGTAAAACCGAATGTGCCGCTCTTTGCAGTTTGTGCATGTCTATTATAACATTCTGAAAAACAAAGACAAGACCTCTTGACAGATAAATCTTCCGGTGATATATTCATAACGGTGTTATGAATAACGCTGTTACGAATAATGAAACGTCACGGGCAAAAAAGCTGCAGGCAAAATGTGTGCAAGGTTTATATAAGGGAGGTGGAAGCACTGGCAAAACAGATTGAAGGCGTATATGAACAGATTTTATCCTGCGCCATGACGGAGTTTCTGGAAAAAGGCTATACGGATGCTTCGCTGCGGGACATTGCCGCCAAGGCAGGCACCACCACGGGCTCCATTTATACCCGGTTCGGGGATAAGGAGGGTCTGTTTGAAGCCATTGTGGGCACCCATTACCGATACCTGACGGAGAAATTTAAGAATGCGCTTGCGGAATTTTACAAACTTCCGGATGAGGAAAAACCGGAGCGTATGGGAAAAATATCCCAGAACTGCATGAAGGAAATGCTGCAGTATGGGCTGGCGCATCAGAAGGAATTTTATCTGATTTTATGCAAGTCGGAGGGCACCCGTTTCTCCGGTATGCTGGATGAATTTATCGAAGCGGAAATCAAATCCACGGACGATTATCTGGAAACACTGGCAAAACTGGGCAGACCGGCACCGGAAATTTCTCCGCACTTAAAGCACATTATTGTGACGGCGATGTTCAACGGCTTTTTTGAAATGATTATTCACAATATGCCGCCCAAAGAAGCGGAGAGTTATCTAAAAGAACTCCATCTGTTTTTTGAAGCGGGCTGGGCGAAAATCATGGGACAGTGATGTCCCATTGCTTTTTATTTTGCGGTTAGCATAAACTAATTAGCAGGAACTAATTGAAAAAGGAGGTTTCTTATGAAAAAACAATCTAACCTGTCAAAGCTCATGGGCTATGCGGGAAATTTCCGTTTCCTCACATATGCCTCATGGATTTTATCGGGAGTCAGCGCAGCTTTCGCTTTGGTTCCCTTCTTTTTTTTATGGCGCATCATCAAAGAGGTGCTCACCGTTATGCCGGACTTTTCCAAGGCAGCCGGGCTTATCCATAACGGCTGGATGGCGGTGCTGTTTGCGGCGCTGTCCCTTGTTATTTACATCGGCGCCCTGATGTGCTCCCATTTAGCGGCGTTCCGTGTGCAGGCAAATCTGCGGAAAGCCATGCTGCATCATGTCATCACCCTGCCCCTCGGCACATTGGAAAAGGAAGGCAGCGGCAAGGTCAGAAAGACCATTCAGGAATGTTCCGGTGCAACGGAAACCTTTCTGGCACATCAGCTTCCGGATATGGTGGGCGCTTACGTGACTCCGCTGGGACTGGTGGTTCTTCTGTTTGCGTTTGACTGGCGTTTCGGACTTATCTGCCTGATACCCATTGTACTTTCCTTTGTGGTAATGATGGTGTTCATGACCGGTCCGACCTTAAAGGTAAAGATGCAGGAATACCAGAATGCACTGGAAGACATGTCCAACGAAGCCGTGGAATATGTGCGCGGCGTGCCGGTGGTAAAGACCTTCGGACAGACCGTCTATTCCTTTGAAAAGTTCAAAAAATCCATCGACCGTTACAGTGAATGGGCAATTTCCTATACCAGGAGCATGCGTATTCCCATGTGTCTGCTCACCATTCTGATTAACGGTATATTCGCGTTTATTCTGGCAGCAGGCATCTGGTTTACGAAGGGCGGCATCAGCACAACGCTGGTTCTGAATATTCTGTTCTACATTATCCTGACACCCATCCTTACGGTAACCATGACGAAAATCATGTTCCAGAGTGAAAACAACATGCTTTTAGAGGATGCCATGAAGCGTATGGACAATGTCTTAAGCTTAGAGCCTCTGAAAGAAACACAGAATGCGAAAAATCCTGCGGACAATTCCGTGGAGCTTCGTCATGTATCCTACAGCTATGACGAGAAGACACAGGCGCTTAAGGATATTTCCCTTTCCATCAAGGGCGGTCAGACCGTAGCCTTTGTGGGACCCTCCGGCGGCGGTAAAACCACACTTGCCAATGTCATCAGCCGTTTCTTCGACGTGAAGGAAGGCGAGGTGTTAATCGGCGGCGTCAATGTAAAGGACATCAGTAAGGAAAAACTGATGGAAACCGTTTCCTTTGTATTCCAGAACAGCCGTCTGATAAAAGGAACCATTTTAGACAATGTCAAATTAGGAAAGCCGGATGCTACGGAAGAGGAAGTCATGACAGCCTTGCGGCAGGCACAGTGCATGGACATTGTGGAAAAAATGCCGGACGGCGTACATACGGTCATCGGTACAAACGGCGTTTATCTGTCCGGCGGCGAAGGCCAGCGGATTGCCATTGCCAGAGCCATCTTAAAGAACGCACCCATTATCATTTTAGACGAGGCGACAGCATTTGCCGACCCGGATAACGAAGTCAGGGTACAGGCAGCCTTTCAGGAGCTGGCAAAGGATAAGACGGTTATCATGATTGCACACCGTCTGTCCACCGTAACCTCCGCCGACTGCCTCTATGTCTTAAAGGACGGCAGCATTGCCGAATACGGTACGGACAGTGAACTGAAGAACAAAGGCAGCATTTATGCCGAAATGATGAAGAATTACATTTCCTCCGTAAACTGGAAAGTGGGAAAGGAGAGTGCGTGATGATAGAAAAATTACAGCATAGATTTGCGTTATCGGAAAGAGGCGCGAAAGATTTGGTAAAGGGTGTCATTGCCTGCGCCGTACAGAATATTTCCTTTATGGTGCCCGTTTCCCTGCTTTACTTTTTCGTAGGCGATTTGTTAAAGGGAGAAATTACACACGAAAGAGCCGTCTTTTACATAGTGGGCAGTCTGCTTGCCCTGGCACTGATGTTCGGCATTACCTATTGGCAGTACAATGCCACCTTCCTTGCCACGTATGTGGAAACCGGAACCCGCCGACTGACGCTGGCGGAAAAGCTTCGGAAGCTTCCCCTTGCCTACTTCGGAAAGAAAGACCTGGCAGACCTTACCAGCACCATCATGGCGGACTGTACCTTCCTCGAAACGGCATTTTCCCATTTTATACCGCCGTTTGCGGGAGCCATTCTTTCCACCGTGTTAATCGCTGTCAGCCTGTTCTTCTTTGACTGGAGAATGGCACTGGCTTCCCTCTGGGTGCTGCCCGTTTCCTTCGGCATTGTGTTTTCATCCACCAAACTGGCGGACCGTATGCAGCAGAAAGCCATGAATGCCAAAATGGCATGCGCGGACGGCATTCAGGAATGCATCGAAACCATGCAGGATTTAAAGTCCAACAATGCGGAAGCCGCTTACATGAAGGGGCTGGACAAAAAGGTGGACAATGTGGAAAAGGAAGTTACAAACTGCGAGCTTTTAACCGCCGTCTACATGACCTGCGCACAGCTAATCTTAAAATTAGGTATCGGAACCACAGCAGTGGTGGGCGCTTCCCTTCTGATACAGGGTTCGCTGGATGTACTGACCTTCTTTATGTTTTTACTGGTGGTTTCCAGACTGTATGACCCCATGCAGTCGGTACTGCAAAATCTGGCAGCCATTATCAGCACCCGTACCAATGTAAACCGGATGAATGAAATTTTAGATCACCCCGTACAGACCGGTGCAAACACCTTGAGCAACCAGGGCTGCGGCATCTGCTTCGACCATGTGGGATTTTCCTATCAGGACGGAGAGGTGGTCTTAAAGGATGTTTCCTTTACGGCAAAACAGGGTCAGGTAACGGCACTGGTAGGACCCTCCGGCGGCGGTAAAACCACGATTTCCCGTCTGGCAGCCCGCTTCTATGACTGCAGCCGCGGCAAGATAACCGTAGGCGGCATGGATGTTTCCAAGGTGGAGCCGGAAACCCTGATGTCTTTATATTCCATCGTGTTCCAGGATGTTACCCTGTTTAACAACAGTATTCTGGAAAACATCCGTCTGGGACGCAGGGGCGCTACGGACGAAGAAGTCCTGGCAGCGGCAAAAATGGCTAACTGCGATGAATTTGCCTTAAAACTTCCCAAAGGATACCACTCCATGATTGGAGAAAACGGATGTGAGCTTTCCGGCGGAGAAAGACAGCGCATCTCCATTGCCAGAGCCTTCCTTAAGGATGCACCCGTTATTCTTCTGGACGAAGCCACCGCTTCCCTGGATGTGGAAAACGAAAGTGCCATCCAGACGGCGCTTTCCCGTCTGATTAAGGATAAGACCGTTATGGTAATTGCCCACCGTATGCGCACCATTGCCGGTGCCGACAAGATTGTGGTACTGAAGGACGGTGTTGTGGCAGAAGAGGGTACGGCAGAAGAACTTTCCGCAGCAAACGGCATTTATTCCCATATGGCTGCATTGCAGATGGAAAGCCAGAACTGGACAATCGCGTAAGAGAAAGGAGACAGCAGTATGCGTGTTACGGCAGTAGCAGTCGGCACCAGAGGGGATGTAAACCCTCTGGTGGAACTGGGAATGGAAATGAAAAAGAGAGGGCATGAATTCCGGATTTTAACTCATGAAAAGTTCCGCCCCCTGATAGAAGGAAAGGGTGTGACCTATCTGCATCTGGACGGCGATGCCGACCATGTGATGCAGTACATGGTGACGGATTACAAGACCTCGGCGGATTTTATGAAGGGGCTTATGAAGCTGAAAAAAGAAAGTCCTGCCTTCATGGAGCAGACCATGGAAGCGGTCAAAGATTCCGATTTAATCATGTACGGCACCTGCGGGGCATTTGCCCGCCATGCGGCACAGTACGAGATGTCGGACTCCCTGCGGGAATTTCTGGCAAAAGGTGAAAAGCCCGTCTTTATTGCCTTCGGAAAAGCGGAGTCGGAAGAACTGGCGGAATTGCAGGAGCGGACGCCATAGAAAAATATGTGCGGGAATAAAAAGAGTTTTGCTTTTTGATGCCTGTCCGGTATATACTGTAAGTAATCTGTGACTTCAAATGAAAGACACCGGAAAGGAATACGGATTATGAAAAAAAGATTACTTGCTTTATTATGCGCCCTGACTCTTGCCGTGGGCACGGCAGCCTGCGCGGCACCGGGCGGCGAAAACGGAACCAATGCCGCAGAGAGCGGTGCGGCGACGGAACTTATTTTGTCAAACCCGAATGCCAGCGAGGCGGCGCAGACTTTGTTTACCTACATCTGCGACACTTACGGAAACGCCATTTTATCCGGGCAGCAGGAGTCAACCTGGATGGGCAGCGAACAGTACGAATTCGACTACATTTACGACAATACCGGAAAATATCCCGCCATCCGCGGTCTGGACTACATGAACGATGACTTCGACGGCGTGAACAGAAGGGCAAAGGAATGGTATGACAGAGGCGGTATCGTGACCATCTGCTGGCATTGCGGTTCCGATTTCTCGGGAAGCTGGAGCGAGTGCATGAACACCACGATTACCGACTGGGACAAAGCACTTACCGAAGGCACTCCGGAATACGAAACCCTTATCAAAGGAATGGACAAGGCAGCCGAAGCCCTGCAGGAGCTTAAGGAAGAAAATATTCCCGTGCTCTGGCGTCCGTTCCACGAGTTTGACGGCGCCTGGTTCTGGTGGGGCAAGGGCGGCTCGGAAAACTTCAAGAAGCTCTGGGTCATGATGTACGACCGCTACACCAATTACTGGGGACTGGACAATTTAATCTGGGTACTGGGCTATTCCGGCAACGGCAAGGGCTACGCCGACTGGTATCCCGGAGATGCCTATGTGGACATTGCCGGTGCGGACTCCTACAATGACGGTGCCAATGCCAATCTGTATGATAACGTAAAGGCGGTGGTGGGAGAAGAAAGACCCATCTGTTTCCACGAATGCGGACGCATTCCCACCGTGGAACAGCTTACTGCGGCAAATGCGAAATGGGTGTGGTTCATGACCTGGCACACGGAGTACATTACCGACCACAATGACACCGATACCTTGAACGAAATTTACAACGACGATTACGTGATTACCCTGGACGAACTTCCTGATTTATACAAGACGAAAGAGAGCCCGGCAGCGGAAAAATAAAACAATGCAAAATGCCAAAAAGCTCCTTTTGCGAGGGCCGCTTTTTGGCATTTCTTATATGGACAAACAAAAAAATCTAAGATAAAATGTTGGCAGAAACAGGAAAGGGGAAAATGTATGAAAGAGAAAAAGAACCTGGTAAAAGTAATTGTGTATGCAGTGCTGCTTTTAGCGATGCTCGGCATCGGCTTCGGGGTAAAGCTGATTGATGCGCAGGAGTTAAAAAAGGTATTTACCTTTGGCACCACCTTTGTGAAGCTGCTTATCATGGCAGTAAGCATTTTACTTTTAGAAAATCTGCTGCTGTTTGTGCTGCAGCTTGTCAAACCGAAAAAACACAGAACAGGCTCTGTTCTTTCTTTAATCTGCAGCCTGATTAAGTATGCGGCATTTATTGCGGTAATCTGTTTCGGGCTTACCATTCTCGGCGTCAACATTACCACCATTATTGCCAGCATCGGTATTCTGGCCCTGATTGTGGGCTTCAGCGCCGAAAGCCTTATTGCGGATATTGTGACCGGTACCTTTATGCTTTTGGAAAACCAGTACAACGTGGGTGACATTGTGGAAATCAACGGCTTCCGCGGCGTGGTAACCAGCATCGGCATCCGCACCACCTGCATTACGGACAACGGCGACAATGTGAAAATCATCAACAATTCCGAGATGAAAAACATCCTGAACCGTTCGGACAACTTTTCCAAGTCTGTGTGTGACATTGCCGTTCCGTATGAAACGGATTTGGAGAAATTTGAGGAAAAGCTGCCGGGACTCTTAAAGGAAATTTACGAAAAACATGCGGATGTATTTAAGGACATGCCGGTTTATCAGGGCGTGCAGGCACTGGAGGAGTCCGATGTGCTGCTGCGCTTTGTGGCGCCGGTTACCGAGAAAAACGTATTTGCCGCAAACCGTATCTTAAACCATGATTTGCTGCTCGGCTTCCGCAAACTGGGCGTGGAATGCCCGTATCCACAGGTGGATGTCCATAACAGGTGATGAGAGAAACCATGAACATCGGAAAAATTGACAGAGTAAGCAGGGGGACGGCCTATGAAACGGGGAAAAACAGAATGGGAATATCCCATGCCGGAGGAACTGAACAGTCCGGGAGCGGAGTACACGCCCCTTCCCGATGAATTTATGCAGGGCGGCGGGGAAAAGACAAACGAACCGGAGAAAAAGCGGAACAGGCGCATGTGCCGGATGTACGGAATGACAGCTGCTTTCGTGCTGGCGGGCTGTGTCCTGTTTGGGGTGACGGAACCCGGAAAGGACATACCGGCGGACGGCACGGAGATTACGGAAAACACGGCGGGACAAAAAACGAATGAAGGCACCGGCGCATCAGATAACACCGGCACGGCGGACAACACCGATGCATCAGGTAATACCGGAGCCGTAGACAGCATGACGGAGTATCCGCTTGCGGACGGCACCGTACATATTCTAATTTACAACGATTCTTTTGATGAGGAGTATTTTCAGCAGAGCGGATTGGGCGAATACAATCTGCTTCTGGCAGAGGAAACGTTTGCGGAAAGTTATTTTACAGAGGGCGGCAGTTACACGCTTCCTTCCTATGACAAGGAACAGGAAGAGAACGGCTATGAATTTTTAGGCTGGGCAGCTTATTATAAAAAGAAAAAGGCGGACGGCGGTCCGAAGCTTGTGCTTCTGCCGGATACGCTGACAGAGGAAGATTTGTTATGCTTTGCACCCGCGGACGGTGTCCGGGAAGTGGAAATCCATGCGGCGTGGAGAACCGCAGAGAGCGGGGACGGCACGCAGACGGGAAGCAGCATGACCAATACCCTGATTTTACAGGCACAGGGCGGTCTTATCGAAGGAGAGGAAAGCATAACCTATAATGCGGCAACGCCGCTTGCCTCCGCCGGAGCGGTTTATCTTTGCGCTTACCCAGTTCCCGTGCGGGAGGGTTACACCTTCACCGGCTGGTTTGAAACACCGGAAGCAGGAGAGGAAAACGGCATCGGTGCAGAGACTTTCCAAAGTGTGGAGCGGCTGTATGCAACGGCATTTTACGAAAAGGATGAAGGGGCGGCGGAGCCCGACTGGAGCGCTCCGAAATCCATAGTCCTTTATGCGGGGTGGAAAAAGAAGTAATACATCGGAGGAAACTATAATATGGCGAAAGAGAAAAAAGACGAATCCTTTATGATTAAGATTGCCACATTGATTGTGGATAAAAGGAAGGGATTTTATCTCGTATTTATCGTACTGTGTGTATTCAGTGTGCTGTGTATGAATAAGGTAAAGGTAAACAACGACCTGACGACCTATCTGCCGGATACCACCGAGACAAGGCGCGGTCTTACCCGGATGGATGAGCAGTTTATTACCTACGGCAGCGCCCGGATCTTAGTCTGCAACATTACCTACGACGAGGCAGAAAAGCTTTCGGAGAAAATCGAGGAGCTGCCCGGCGTCAGCATGTTAAACTTTGACGATACGAAGGACCACTATCACGACATGGAGGCGCTTTACTCCGTGACGTTTGATGAGGATGCGGATTCGGAAAACACCAAGGAAAATCTGGAAAACCTGCTTTCCGAACTTTCCGAATACGATGTGTATTATTCTTCCGATATCGGACAGGAGGAAAGGGATGCCTCCGACCTGAACAACGATATGATTTTAATTCTGTGCCTGGCGGCAGTGGTTATCGTGGCGGTGCTTCTGTTTACATCCACCACCTATGCGGAAATTCCGGTTTACCTGACGACCTTTATTGTGGCGGCAATTTTAAACAAGGGAACCAACTTCTGGTTCGGCACCATCAGCTTTGTTACAAACTCCATTGCTGTGGTGCTGCAGCTTGGTCTGGCGGTGGACTATGCCATTATTTTAGCCCACCGTTTCATGGAAGAGCATGAAAGCAAGGATGCGAGGGAAGCGGTTATCGTGGCATTAAGTAAGGCAATCCCGGAGATTTCCTCCAGTTCCCTAACCACGGTTTCCGGTATGGTAGCCATGATGTTCATGCAATTCAGAATTGGCTACGATATGGGTATTATTCTTGCCAAATCCATTATCTTCAGTATGGTGGCGGTATTCTTCCTGATGCCCGGACTTCTGCTTACGTTTTCCAAGGCTATCGACAATACCCACCACAAAAGCTTCGTACCGAAGATTACGGCAGTCGGCAAGTTCTGTGTGGCAACCCGATACATTGTACCGCCCCTGCTTATCGCAGCGGTTATTGTGGCATTTTTCCTTTCCAACAAAGCGCAGTATGCGTTTGACGTAAACTCCTTAAGCGCCAGCCGTATGAGTGACAATAAATTCTCGGTGAGCATGGTAAACAAGGAATTCGGTGAAGTCAACCAGCTTGCGGTTCTGGTGCCGAACGGCGACTACGAAAAAGAGGCAAGAGCCTTAAATGCCCTGTCGAGGCTTCCGTATGTCAAATCCTGTCAGGGACTTGCCAATATTGAAGCCATGGACGGTTATACCCTGACGGAGCAGCTTTCCCCAAGACAGTTTGCGGAAATGCTGGATATGGATGTGGAAATTGCCAATACCCTGTACTCCGCATACGCTTTGAACGATGATAATTACGGTGCTCTGATTGACGGCGTAAGCAACTACAAGGTACCGTTTATTGATATGTTCCTGTTTATTTATGACCAGAAGGAAAAGGGAAATATCACCCTTTCGGATGACTTGGAGGAAACGCTGACGGATGCGTACTCCCAGATAAAAATCGGTAAGGACCAGCTCCTTGGCGAAGACGACACCCGTTTTGTACTGGAGCTTTCCGTACCAGTGGAAGGCGACGAAACGGAAGCGGCGCTGGATGAAATCCGCAATACCGTGGCGCAGTACTACGACATAGACTCCATTCTGCTGGTCGGCAATTCCACCAGTGATAAGGATCTGGGCGACTCTTTTGCAACGGACAATGCCATTATTACCGTGCTGACGGCGGTATTCGTTATGATTATTCTGCTGTTTACCTTCCAGTCGGCAGGTCTTCCCGTACTGCTTGTTGTGACCATTCAGGGAAGTATCTGGATGAACTTCTCCCTGCCGTATCTCTTAAACGAGCCGGTTTACTTCTTAGGTTATCTGGTCGTATCGGCTATCCAGATGGGTGCGACCATCGACTATGCGATTGTCATTACCAGCCGGTACATGGATTTGAAGAATTACATGGATATTAAGGAAGCAGCCATTGAGGCCTTAAACCAGGCATTCCCCACCATCGTAACCAGCGGTTCCATGCTGGTAGCGGCGGGATTTATCATCAGCGGGGTTTCCTCCAATGCAGCAGTAGCGGCAATCGGTCTGGCACTGGGACGCGGTACTCTGACTTCTATTTTACTGGTGCTTCTGGCACTGCCCCAGACCCTGCTTGTGGGTGATATTATCATCCAGAAGACGGCATTTACCTTAAAACGGGATGTGACAAGAGCGCTGCCCGCCAAGGGCCGTGTCTTCATGAACGGTCACATCAGAGGCTATGTAAACGGTGTGCTGGACGGAGATTTCCAGGGTATCATTGACGGTGAAATGGGTGCGGTGGTGCGTCCCAGGGACTTAGTACGGATTGAAGGGGAGGCAACAGACCATGAAGAGTAAGAAGGTTTTGGCAGGTGTCTGCGCGGCACTCATTCTTTTACAGACCACGCTTCCGTCACTGGCGGCAGAGGTTCCCACTTACGAGCAGTACAGGGGCGGCAGCTACCGCACACAGCAGGTGGATAAAGTATATACCAAGATAGAAATCGGCACGGAAGAGGAACTGCGGGAATTTGCGGCAAACTGCAGCGTGGACGAATGGTCCAGGGACAAGCTGGTTATCCTTACGGACAACATCAGCCTGACCGGTGCGGAGGAGCTCTGCATTCCGGTCTTCGGCGGTTATTTTGACGGTGCGGGACACCATATCAGCAATTTGGAAATTACCTCCGCAGGTTCCGATAAGGGCTTGTTCCGTTATGTGCAGGACGGCGGTATCGTGAAAGGACTGACCGTGGAAGGACGGGTAGCCCCGGGAGGAACGGCAAAGCAGGTAGGCGGTATCGTGGGTGTGAACTACGGACTTGTGGAGAACTGCAGCTTTACCGGTACGGTCATCGGCGATACCAACGTGGGCGGCATTGCCGGAAGCAATGCGGAAACCGGAGAAATCCGCCGTTGCAAGAATGCCGGCGTGATTTTGGGAGACCATTCCGCGGGCGGTATTGCCGGCAGCAACGACGGTACCCTGAACAACTGCGGCAACAGCGGTAAAATCAATACCTACAGCACGGAAGTAACCTATGATCTGGACGATTTTTCCGTGGACAATTTAGAGAAGCTCAACAGCACTTCCAATGTGGCAGCCCATACGGACACCGGCGGTATTGCGGGTATTTCCGGCGGCAAGATTTATTTCTGCGTGAATACCGGCGACATCGGTTATGAGCATGTGGGCTACAACATCGGCGGCATCGTGGGCAGACTGCATCAGGGTTACATACAGAGCTGCACCAATAACGGACATGTCCTGGGGCGTAAGGACGTGGGCGGCATGGTCGGCCAGATGGAGCCTTTTCTGGAAATCCAGTATTTAAGCGACAAGTTACAGGAACTGGACCGGGAAACGGATAAATTCATTGACCTGTTGGATACCACTTACGATGAAATCAGTAAGACAAGCAGGGATGCCACCCGGATTGCCAGGCAGATATCAAACAGCTTAAAGGGAGCAAATGCCGCCGGAAAAGAGCTTTCCACGGCAGCGGCGGACATCTGGTATATTTACAATCAGGAGCTTGGCGGCATCAGCGACGATATACGGAAACTGAACGATGACCTTGCCGACGTGTCCGGCAACAACGCGTGGGACGATATTTCCGGCAACAACCCCTGGGATGATATTTCGGGCAACAATCCCTGGAACGACATTTCGGGCAACGATTCCTGGCCGGATATTTCCGGCAATGATGACTGGGAAAGCTACAAAGCAGCCTTAAAGAAATTCGGAGAAAGCGCTTCCGGTCATATAGACACCATGACGGATGCCACAGAGAGCCGGGAAGGCACCATAAGAAACAATCTGGAGTTACTCAATAAAAATCTGGATGCTGCTGCAAATAGTCTGGAGGCTTTGGCGGATTTACTGGAAAAATCCTCCGATACGACCGGCGACAACATGGATGCCCTGACAGAACAGGCAAGGGTTTTGCGGAATCTTACCAGCGAAATCCGGGACGATTTGTTCCGCTATGAAGGCATTTCCATAGAAGATACCTCCGATGAACCGGCAACGGACGAGGACGTGACACCGGGCGACCCGGACACGGAATTTGAAGTGGAGGACGAAGCCCTTTACGATACATCCAGCTTCCAGAAGGGTAAAATCACCCTCTGCATCAATCGGGGAACTGTGGAAGCCGACACCAACGTGGGCGGTATCGTGGGACAGATTGCCACGGAATATGATTTTGACCCGGAAGAGGACATCACGCTTACCGGCGCGGAAAGCTTTGATGTGGAGCAGACGGTGAAGGCGGTGGTGCGCGACAGCCGCAACATCGGTAAGGTGACCGGTAAAAAGGACTGCATAGGCGGTATTGCGGGAAAAGCGGATTACGGTGCTATTATTTCCTGTGAGTCCTATGCGGACATTGAAAGCACCGGCGGCAGCGACGTAGGCGGCATTGCCGGTTCTGCGGATTACGCCATCCGGAGCTGCTACAGCATGGGTAATATCACCGGTAAAAACTATGTGGGAGGTATCACCGGCAGAGGCTGTGATATTTTCTACAGCTATGCATGCAACACCATTTCCATGAGCGGAGAAGCGGGCGGCGGTATTGCCGGCTCCCTGAAGGATGACGGCACCATGTATGGCAACTATTACGTGGAAGGCGGCCTGGACGGTGTGGACGGCATCGGCTATGAAAACGGCGCCCAGCCCATCAGCTACGAAGAGTTGAGCAATATGGAAAATGTGCCGGATGCCTTTACCTACTTCACGGTTACGTTTACGGCGGATGACAAAGAGGTGGCAAAGATAAACTGCACCTATGGCAGCAGGCTTTCCGATTTGGACCTCCCGGAAGTACCGGAAAAAGAAGGCTATTACGGAAGCTGGCCCGAAATTGACGAGGCAGGTATCCGCAGTAATATCACTCTGGAAGCGGAATACAAGGAATGGATTGCCTCCGTTGCTTCCGAAGATACGGTGGAGGGCGGAAAGGCTGTTTTAATGGCTGCCGGAGAATTTTATCCCGGAGCTTCCTTAAGTGTGACGCAGGAAGACGGTGTGTACCGCTACCGGGTGGAAAATCCGAAGGACGATACCGAGAAGGGCACCCTGTATCAGGGAGAGGTTACCTTACGTGTATACTGTGAGGATAGCGACAACCGCCACATTTTAGTGGAAAAGAACGGAAACTTTGAAAAAACGGACTCCCGCGTCATCGGCAGCTATATAGAATTTACGGCAGATGCGGAAGGAACATTTAAGATAGGAGAAAACAGTAAAGACAGCACGCTGCTTATCATCGGCATTGCCGCGGCAGCGGCGGCTGTTGTCGTGGTGACAGTACTGTTGTGCAGACGTCGTCATGTGCGAAGAAACAAAAAGAAAAAAGAAAACAACGATTAACATGGTAGAAGGGTCCTTGTGGAAGAACATATTTTTATTCAGCGTTCCGCTGATGTTCTCCCAGCTTTTGGAAGTCATGTTCAATTTAAGCGACGTGGCGGTAGTCGGTAAATTTGCCGACTACAAGGCGCTGGGAGCCGTCGGCTCCACAACCCTTCTGGTTTCGTTGTTCGTGGGATTTTTAATCGGTATGGGAAGCGGTGTCAACGTACAGGTGGCACTGGGTCTGGGAGCCAGGGATAAAAAGAACGTGGAGCAGACCATTCATACTTCCCTGATTTTATGCTTCATTGTGGGTATGGCTGCCTGCATCCTCTGTTTTGGACTGGCAAGGCCGGTACTTACCCTCATGAAAACCAAAGAAGATTTGCTGGAACAGGCAGTGCTGTATCTGCGGATTTATGCGCTGGGGCTGCCCGGCATGGCGGTTTACAATTTCGGCAACGGCGTCATGAGCGCCGGCGGAGACACCAAGCGTCCGTTAGTGTACCTGACCATTGCCGGTATCTTAAACATTATTTTAAATTTATTTTTTGTCATTGTGATGCATTTAGCGGCAGCGGGCGTTGCCATTGCCAGCGTGATTGCCCAGTATGTATCGGCGGCGCTTATCATTGCCAACCTGCTGCGCAGGGAGGATGAATGCAATTTGTCCGTAAGCAAAATACGGCTGCATAAGGAAGAGGCAAAGGCCGTGCTGTTAATCGGACTGCCCACCGGCATCCAGAACGCCATTTTTGCCATCGCCAATCTGTTTGTGCAGATGGGCGTCAATTCCTTTGATACGGTCATGGTATCCGGCAACTCGGCGGCAGCCAATGCGGATACGGTTATTTTTAATATCCTGAATGCGTTTTACACGGCATGCGCCAGCTTCATCGGACAGAACAGGGGAGCGGGCAACAAGGAACGCATGAAGAAGAGCTATTTTATCAGTCTGTTTTACGGAGCCGGTGTGGCAGCCCTTGCGGGCGGTGCGCTGCTTTTGTTCGGCAGACAGTTTTTGTCTTTGTTTGCCAACAACACCGAGGTTATAAATGCCGGCATGCAGAGACTGCGTATTATGGGCTTTTCCTTTGTGATGGCGCCGTTCATGGACTGTACCATTGCGGCATCCAGAGGTCTTGGCAAAAGTGTGGTTCCCACCATTATCGTGGTCATGGGCTCCTGCGTGTTCCGCGTCATCTGGATTTACACCGTATTTGCGTATTTCCACACCATTCCGTCCCTGTACCTTCTCTACATCTTTTCCTGGACGATTACCGCTATTGCGGAAGGTATTTATTTTGGCATTGTCTATAAGAAAACCGTACAAAAAATGTGAAATGTATGATTTTTTTGTATTTAAGGTATGGTAATTAGTATGATTTTTTGCATTTTGGAAGTAAACTGAAGATGTCACAAAACATAACCCGATGAATGCAGGATAAATGTATGGAATTATTAAAACTTGTAATTGTAGATGATGAACCGATTTTGCTAAAAGGACTGGTCAATACCTATGAATGGGACAGGATGGGATTCCGGGTAGTGGGCACCGCCCAGAGCGGGGAGCAGGCAATCCATGTCATCAGGGAAAAGCAGCCGGACGTGGTGCTTACGGACATCCGTATGAAACAGGTTACCGGTCTGCAGGTCATGGAAGAAATTAAAAAAACAGGACAGGAATGTCTGTTTATCGTATTAAGCGCTTACCGGGACTTTTCCTATGCGCAGCAGGCATGCGAGCTGGGAGCGTTTGCGTATCTTTTAAAGCCCATCGAGGATGAAAAACTGCAGGAGACCATGGAGAGTGCGTACAAAACCTGTATGGAGCAGAAAAAGAATGCGGAAAAGTTTAAAAACTGGGAACGGATTGTTCAAAAAGATTCCGTCAGCTTCCTACAGGTGGTGGTGCAGAAATACCTGCAGGAGCAGATTCCCTTTGAAAAACTGACAGAGGTACTGGAAACCGTCGGTCAGACGCCGGAAAAAGAAGAACGCTTTATTACCGTGGAAGCGGATATCGATATTGCTTATAAAATCACCAATGCGCTGGAGTACGAAGCTTCCCGTTTTGCCCTGGAAAAATTTTTACAGGAGAAAATCGGAAGCCGGTATTTTTTCTGGCATTTTCTTTCTGAAACGGGTTCCGAAATCTTTATCGTCAAAACCAAAGAAAATACCACGGTGCATGAGCTGAAAGCATTCTTAGAGATGGCAAGGGAAGAATTAAAAAGCCCCGTAGTGGCATCCATATCCAAGCCCTACAAGGGGCTTACGGGTATCCGGAAAAGCTACGAAGAGGCGGGGAAATTGTTTGAACTGGCGGCGGCTTCGGGCGGAAGTTCCTTTGCCGTAAAGGAAGAGTTCGGCGGAAAGGCGGCAAAGGAAGAGAACACGGAGGAAACCCTGCCCATTCTCGGCGCTATCCGGAAGAACGACGAAAAGAGCTTAAAGGAAGCTTTTATCCGCTTCATTTACGCCCTGCCGGACGATGAGGACATGCAGCGCCAGAAAATGCACGGCGTGATGCTGGAAGCGGAAATGGCGATTGAGGACTCCTACGGCATGACGGAAGAATTAAAGAAACAGTTTCAGAATTATTATTCCAATATGCAGAGCCTGCATACCTCCAAGGAAGTGGATGTCTGCTATAAAATCCTGTGCCGGGCAGTGGAGCTTCGGAAGGAATATGCAAAAGCTCACGACATCAAGGGCGGCAGGGAATATATGAACGCAGCGGTGGCTTACATTGAAGAACATTTACAGGAAGAGGATTTGTCCATTGTTTCCGTAGCCACCCACATTTACTTAAACCCGGTTTACTTCGGCAGGGTGTTTAAGGAAACCTTCCACATGTCCTTTAAGAAGTATCTGCTGCAATGCCGCATGGAAAAGGCAAAGAAGCTTTTGCAGAACAACGTGGAAAGTATCGGCAGCCTCTGCGACCAGATAGGAATCAGCAATCCTTCCTACTTTGCCCACCTGTTTAAGGAGTACACCGGAAAACTGCCCAGCGAATACAAAAAGGAATTTGACGCATGAGAAAGAAAAAGAGCGTATCGGGATTTCAAAAAAAATATTTAAGGTATACCATCGGACTTTTACTGCTGGCACTTTTATTGTCCAGCGTAGGAGTCTGGTTTTATATGCGCGGCAATATGCTTAACATTGTGACGAACCAGTATGCGTTCTTAAATGAAAAGACGGGCATTTCCCTAGACAATCTGTTCCAGAAGGCGGACAAGGCCACCGAGGAATGTATCTTAAACGACCAGGTGCAGCAGAGCTTAAAGGCAAAGCCGCTTGAGGAAGTGAAACGCAATTCCCTGAGCAAATATTTTGCGTATATTAATTTAGATTACGTATCCGAGTACTGCTATGCGGACAATAAGCAGAACCTGTATACCCGTTCTTATTCCAAAATTACATATGCGGATTTTGAAGCAAGCGGGCTTGTAGACAAATTAGGAGATTCCTATGCGGATACGGTCTGGTTTGTGACGGAGGACACCCTGTTCGGTACAGGAAAGGAAGCACTTTTTATCGGCAGAAAGGTGCATAGCTTAGATTACGCCCACGAACCGGGCTATCTGTTTCTTCGGATGGACGACGGCTTTCTGGACAGTATAAAGGAAGGCGGTGACACCTTTACAAAGGAAGCAGCCATGGGCGTCATGGATGCCGGCGGCAATATCTGCGCCTCCCGGTATCCCGCTTCTTTTTCCCTGACGGAGAGCACGAAAAGACTGCTGGCGGACTATGCGGCGGAAGAGAAAACCGGTGTTGTGCTGCAGAGCGAAAGAGTGGCGGAGGGCGTGCTGTTTCTGTATAAACAGAAGCAGAGCGGGTTCTCGGTCTTTACCATAGTGCCGGAGCAGGTGTTAAACAAGGGCACCGGAAAAATTGTGATGGTATTGTTTTTCATCTATTTTCTGGTCATTGCCATTGCGGTGGTTTTGAGTGTGTATTTCTCCGACAAAATCACCAAGCCCATTAAGGTACTTAACAGGGCGATGACGGAATTCGATGGCAACGATTTTTCCCATCAGGTGCATCTGCATACGAACACGGAGCTGGACCAGATTGGAAATTCCTACAATAAAATGCTCATCAACATCGAAAATCTTCTGACGGAAATCAAGGACCAGCAGAAGGAGCTGCGCACCAGCGAACTGAATATGTTAATCAGCCAGATTAACCCGCATTTTCTGTATAACACACTGGACACCATTTACATGCTGGCGCGTATCAACAAAGAAGAAACGACTATGAAAATGATTCAGGCACTTTCCAAGTACCTGCGTCTTTCCTTAAGTAAGGGCGACGACATTGTGACGGTGGCGGACGAGCTGGAAAATGTCAGAAGCTACCTGCAAATTCAGGAAATCCGCAACGACAACCTGTTTACCTACACGGTGGACTGTGAGGTGAAACCGGAGAAAACCTATGTCCTGAAGCTGATTTTACAGCCGCTTGTGGAAAATGCCATCAAGTACGGTTTCCGGGAAATATACGAGGGAGGCGTGATTGCCATCCGCCTGTACCGGGACGGCGGTGATTTGCTGCTGGAGGTTTACAACAACGGTACGCCCATTGAGGAGGACATGGCGGAAAAAATCAATGCCCTGAACGAAAAGCCGGTTTCCGAAGCCAAGAAAAGCTTCCCCAATCAGAAAAACGGCTACGGCGTGGTGAATGTACTTACCAGGCTGCGGTTAAAATACGGGGATGGTGTGCGGTATTTGTACCGGGCGGAGGAAGACGGCACCACCTGTATCATCCGCATTCCCGGAGGAGGTGAGCAGAATGAAGAAGAATAGAAACGGAAAAAGAGCGTTGGCGCTGCTTCTTACCATGAGCCTGCTCGGCACTCTTTTTACCGGCTGCGGCAGCACGGAGAAGAATAAAAACGAAGCGGAAAGCACGGAAGCGGTGCGTATTCCCATTATTTTTACGGTTGACCCCACCACGGGCAAGAAGAACAATCAGGAGCTGGCGGATGCTTTCAACAAGGCATACGAAGGAAAATATTATCTGGATGTGGAGTGGGTGCTGGAAACGGAAGAGGAATACCGGCAGAACTTAAAACGGATGAACGTGACCGGAACCCTGCCCGCCATTATCTATGATGTGTGTACGGTGCCTTCTTTTTACCAGATGATGGTGGAAGAGGGACGGCTTACCGATTTGACGCCCTACCTTGAGGAAGATGAAGCGTGGATGGCGGAAATCGAACCGGCGGTCCTAAAGGGCTGCACCTACGAGGACGGAAAGGTGTATTTAGGTCCCATCAGCACGGCGGCATTTACCTGCTCCGGCATGTTTTATAATGAAGAACTGTTCACACAGGCGGGGATAGAAAGCTTCCCCACCACCTGGGAGGAGTTTTATGCCTGCTGTGATAAGCTGAAAGAGAAGGGCATCACGCCCCTTGCCCTGCATACGGAAGGCACCGGCTGGGCGCCCATGCTGATTGCCACCGCGGCGGTGGCGGAGGACTTGGAGGGTGCGGACTTTATGCGCCAGATGCTGCCGGAAAGTTACGATAACAAGAGCGGTTACAAGCTGGCGGCAACCCTGCAGAGACTTTTTTCCTATACCACGGAGGACGCCCTGCATGCGGACTACGATGTGGCATACACCAATTTCTTTTCCGGCAAGGCAGCCATGATACCCAACGGTTACTGGATGATTGAACAGATACCGGACGGCTGGGAGGACAAAGTGCGTTTTGCCTCCTTCCCCGGGAAAACCATGGTGGCATCCCCGGAGACCTTCGGCTGGGCGGTGGTATCCACCTACAGCGACGAGGTAAAGGAAGCGGCGGTGGAGTTTTTGAAATTCCGCACCCATTACAACAAAGAAGAACGGGAAGCTTTTTTCACACAGGACTTTGCGGAAAGTCCCAAGGTACTGTCGGACTATATGGAAGCCTTCACCGGCGCGGCGCAGATTGTGCCCAACTATCAGGTAAAATGGAATTCCATCCTGCAGGAGGAAACGCTGGGAGAGGCGCTGCCCCTCTTGGCGGAAGGCAAGATTGACGCGGAAGGCTTTGTGAAAATGGCGGATGAAAGCATAAAGGAGTATGAGGCGGAAAGGTAGCCGGCAGGTTTAATTTTTTGCATATCAGGTTGAATATTTGATAATGGTCGCTTAAGGATAACTGCTATGATAAGTGCATAACAAAGAAACGTGCTGCATGACAGCACACCTTGTAAAACAAGAAAGGGAGAAAAAGTATGAAAAACAGCAAACGTTTTATGGCACTTGGAATGGCAGCCATGCTGGCAATGGGAACACTTGCCGGATGCGGCAGCGAAACAACAAACAATGACAATGCAGGCAGCAATAATGAAAGCACCGGCGCAGCAACGGAAAGCAAAACAGATGACAGCAGCGCAGCAGACGGCTCCGTATATTACCTGAACTTCAAACCGGAACAGGATGAGCAGTGGCAGGCACTGGCAAAGACCTATACCGAACAGACCGGTACCAAGGTAACCGTTGTTACCGCAGCAAGCGGCAACTATGAAACCACTCTGATGAGTGAAATGGGCAAGAGCGGCGCTCCTACCTTATTCCAGGTAAACGGCCCCGTAGGTCTGGCAAACTGGAAGGATTACTGCTATGACCTCTCCGGTTCCGCAGTATACAACGAACTGACCAGCGAAGATTACGCACTGAAAGACGGAGACTCCGTTGCCGGTATCGCCTATGTAATTGAGTCTTACGGACTTATCTGCAACAAGACTTTACTGAAAGAAGCAGGCTACAGCGTAGATGACATCAAGTCCTTTGCAGATCTTAAGAAAGTAGCGGAAGACATTACCGCACGTTCTTCCGAACTCGGATTTTCCGCATTTACCTCCGCAGGTATGGACGGTTCTTCCGACTGGAGATTTAAGACGCACTTAGCAAACCTTCCTATTTACTTTGAATACAAAGACGAAGGAATCAGCTCCACCGATGCCATCAAAGGCACCTATCTGGATGCATACCGTGCAATCTGGGACTTATATGTAAATAACAGCACCTGCGCAGGCAAGGACCTTGCAGCAAAGACCGGCGATGACTCCCGTAATGAATTCTTAAACAAGCAGGCAGTCTTCTTCCAGAACGGTTCCTGGGAATACGGCAATTTAGTCGGCGAAGGCAAATTCTCCGATGACGATTTAGCCATGATCCCTATCTACATTGGTGTAGGCGATGAAGCAAACCAGGGTCTCTGCACCGGTACCGAGAACTACTGGTGTGTAAACAAAGATGCAGACCCCGCAGACATTCAGGCAACCTTAGACTTCCTTTACTGGTGTGTAACTTCTGAAGAAGGTACTTCCAGCATGGCAGACGACATGGGCTTCGTAATTCCTTTCAAGAATGCAAAGGAATCCGCTAACCTGTTCGTTCAGCAGGACAGAGAGTACACCGCAGAAGGCAAGACTCCCGTTTCATGGAACTTCACCACAATGCCTTCCGAAGAATGGAAGAACGGTGTAGGCTCCGCTCTGACCGCATACGCAGCAGACGAAACCGATGCGAACTGGGATGCAGTCGTAAGCGCATTCGTAGACGGATGGGCAACCGAATATCAGTTGGCAAATCAGCAGTAATTCAGATTATAGCAAACGGGCAGGAACCTGAAAAAGCCTGCCCGTTTTTTGGAGGTAGCTTATGGAGAAGGCATTAAAGAAAAGTGCACCGATTTTTGTTCTTCCCACATTGATTGCATTTATTATCGGATTTATCGTTCCGTTTGGTCAGGGGTTGTATTTATCTTTTTGTAAGTTTACAACGGTAAACAATGCAGAGTGGGTTGGACTTTCCAATTACAAAGCAGCGCTGACGGATGCTTCGTTCGGACGTTCCTTTGTATTCACCGTATTGTTTGCGGCAGTTTCCATTCTGACCATTAACATTATCGCCTTTGGTCTGGCAGTTCTTCTGACCCAGAAGATCAAGGGAACCAATATTTTCCGAACCGTATTCTTTATGCCGAACCTGATTGGCGGTATCGTACTCGGTTATATCTGGCAGATTTTGATTAACTGCGTACTGACCCTTGTGGAAAAACCGCTTTTAGCTCTCAACTCTTCCGCGGGATACTGGGGTCTCATCATTCTGATGTGCTGGCAGCAAATCGGTTACATGATGATTATCTACATCGCGGGTCTGCAGAACGTTCCCGATTCCCTGATTGAAGCAGCGGAAATTGACGGCGCAAACAAATGGCAGACGTTGCTAAAAGTAAAAATCCCCATGGTTATGTCATCCATTACCGTATGTGTATTCCTGACACTGACCAATTCCTTTAAGCTCTTTGACCAGAACTTAGCCTTAACAGGCGGTGATCCCAATCACTCCACAGAAATGATGGCGCTCAATATTTACCAGACCTTCTACGCCCGTGCAGGTGCGCTCTGGAAGGGATACGGACAGGCAAAAGCCGTTATCTTCTGTATTCTGGTTATCGCGATTTCCCTGTTCCAGTTAAAGGCAACCCGTTCTAAGGAGGTGCAGCAGTAATGAAACAAAAGAAAAATATCGGCAATTATATCTGGACGGTAGTTCTTTCCGTTTTTTCCTTACTTTGGATTTATCCCGCCTTCATGATTTTAATGAATTCCTTAAAAAAGGAATCCGCAATCAGCACCGGTACGGTTTTCAGACTCCCTACGGCAGAAACCTTTGCGAGACTTGACAACTACATTGATGCCATTGCATCCAAGGGCTTTTTAAGCAGCCTTTTCTACAGCTTATTTATTACGGTAACATCCGTTGCGGCAATTTTACTGTTCTGTTCCATGTGCGCATGGTACATTACCCGTGTGAAGAGCTTTTTCAGCAAACTGATGTACTTCCTGTTTGCGTTTTCCATGGTAGTGCCGTTCCAGATGGTAATGTTCACCCTGTCCCAGACAGCAGACAGACTGAAACTGAATACCCCTTGGACCATCTGGATCATTTACCTTGGCTTTGGCGCAGGTCTTGCGGTATTCATGTTCTGCGGCTTCGTAAAATCCATTCCGGTGGAAATCGAAGAAGCGGCTCTTATTGACGGCTGCAATCCGGTACAGACCTTTTTCAAAATTGATATGCACATGCTGGCGCCGACCATGATTTCCGTTGGTATTCTGGAAGCCATGTGGGTATGGAACGATTACCTGCTCCCAACTCTGGTACTGGATATCAAGAAGTACAAAACCATTCCCATGCTGATTCAGTATTTCCGCGGCAGCTACGGAAAGGTAGAAATGGGTCCCATGATGGCGAGCATCATGCTGACCATTATCCCCATCATTATCGTATATCTGGCAGGACAGAAATACATCATCAAGGGTGTGGCTGCCGGTGCGGTAAAAGGTTGATTTTATATTTATAAGGAGAATTTTCCATGGCAATTCATGCATTATTACAGATGAAACTCGGTAAATCCGTAAAAGACGCATCGGACAGAGAAATTTACGAAGCCCTGCTCACCGTGGTAAAGGAGCTGGCGGAGGAAAGAGAAACCTATTCGGCGAAGGAAGCGGATACAGGGAAAAAGAAGATTTACTATGTATCCGCCGAATTCCTGATCGGCAAGCTGCTTTCCAACAACATGATTAACCTCGGCATCTATGACGAGGTAAAAGAACTGCTTGCGGAAAACGGGAAAAACCTTGCCGCCATTGAAGAAATCGAACCGGAACCTTCTCTGGGAAACGGCGGTCTTGGCAGACTGGCAGCCTGCTTCCTTGACTCCATGGCAAGCCTGGGACTTCCCGGCGACGGCATCGGCTTAAATTATCATCTGGGACTTTTCAAACAGGAATTTGCGGACGGACTGCAGAAGGAAATGCCCAATCCCTGGATGGAAAAGAAGAACTGGCTGAACGATACCGGTGTTTCCTATCCGGTTACCTTCGGAAACCTGACTTTGCAGGCAAAAATGTATGACATTGCCGTAACCGGCTATGAAAACCGGACCAATAAACTGCATTTGTTTGATGTGGATACCGTGGATGAGTCCATTGTGAAGGACGGCATTTCCTTTGATAAAACCGACATTGCGAAAAATCTGACCCTGTTCCTTTATCCGGATGACTCCGACGAAGAGGGCAGACTGCTCCGCATTTACCAGCAGTATTTCATGGTAAGCAGCGGCGCCCAGCTTATTTTAGACGAGTGCGTGAAGAAAGGCTCCGACCTCCATGATTTATACGACTATGCGGTCATCCAGATTAACGATACCCATCCGACCATGATTATTCCGGAACTTATCCGTCTGTTGGTGAAAAAAGGCATCGGCATGGACGAAGCCATTGAAATCGTATCGAAAACCTGTGCCTACACCAACCATACCATTTTAGCGGAAGCACTGGAAAAGTGGCCCATTGCCTATTTACAGAAGGTAGTGCCGCAGCTTGTGCCCATTATTGAAATTTTAGACGACAAGGTAAGAAGAAAGTACGCGGACGAAAAAGTGGTTATTATCGATAAAAACGATGTGGTCCATATGGCGCATATCGATATCCACTACGGCTTTTCGGTAAACGGTGTAGCCTCCCTGCATACGGAAATCTTAAAGCAGACCGAACTGCATGCTTTCTACGAGCTTTACCCGGAAAAATTCAACAACAAGACCAACGGCATTACCTTCCGCAGGTGGCTTCTGCACTGCAATCCCCGCCTGTCGGCATTACTCGATGCAGGCATCGGCAACGGTTACCGGAAAGATGCGCAGGAACTTTCCCATTTACTTGCCTATAAAAAGGATGCCGTGATGAAAGAAAAGCTGCTTGCGGTGAAAATGGAAAACAAGAAGGAGCTGTGCGAATACCTGAAGGAAACACAGGGCATCACCTTAAATCCCGACAGCATTTTCGATACCCAGATTAAGCGTCTGCATGAATACAAGCGTCAGCAGATGAACGCCCTGTACGTCATTCACAAATATCTGGAAATCAAGGCGGGCAAAATCCCCACAACGCCCATTACCGTGATTTTCGGCGCCAAGGCGGCACCCGCTTATGTGATTGCCAAGGACATCATTCATCTGATATTATGTCTGCAGGAACTGGTAAACCATGACCCCGAAGTCAGTCCTTATCTTAAAGTAGTCATGGTGGAAAATTACAACGTGACCAAGGCGGAAAAGCTCATTCCCGCTACGGATATTTCCGAGCAGATTTCCTTGGCCTCCAAGGAAGCTTCCGGCACCGGCAACATGAAGTTTATGTTAAACGGAGCCGTGACCTTAGGTACGGAGGACGGCGCCAACGTGGAAATCCATGAGCTGGTGGGAGATGACAATATCTTTATTTTCGGCGCAAAGAGTGAGGAGGTCATTGCCCATTACGAGAAGGCGGACTACGTGGCAAAGGATATTTACGAAAAAGACGCCATGGTAAAAGAAGCCGTGGACTTTATGACATCCAAGGAGCTTCTGGCTATCGGTCATGAGGAAAACCTGATGCGTCTTCAGAAAGAAATCTTAAACAAAGACTGGTTCATGACCCTGCTTGACTTCCGCTCCTACGTGGAAGCCAGGGAGAAAGCCTACAAGGCATACGAGGACAGAAGCGCCTTTGCGGAAATGATGATTGTAAACATCGCCAAGGCGGGTTACTTCTCCTCCGACAGAACCATTGCCGAATACAACAGGGACATCTGGAAGGTGTGAAAGGAATGAGTACCATGAGAGAATGTGGTGTTTTAATGCCGGTTTTTTCCTTGCCGTCAGCGTACGGAATCGGCTGCTTCTCCAAGGAAGCTTATGAATTTGTAGATATGTTAAAAGAGTCCGGACAGACCAAGTGGCAGATTTTGCCCCTTGGTCCGACCGGTTATGGGGACTCCCCGTATCAGTCCTTCTCCACCTTTGCGGGAAACCCTTATTTTATTGACCCGGAAACCCTGATAAAAGAAGGGCTGCTCACGAAAAAAGAGTGCGAAGAGAGCATGCCCGCCGCCCAGGGTGAGCGAGCATCCGATGAGACAGTTGAGGAAGAAACCTCTGCGGAGGCGGTCATCTCCCCGATAGATTATGAATGGCTGTATTTTCACAGATTTCCTCTCCTCCGCAAGGCATTTTCCCGGTTCAAGCCGGATGCCTCCTATGAAAAATTTTTAACGGAAAATGAGGACTGGCTGACCGATTACTGTCTCTTTATGGCAATCAAGGACAAACAGGGCGGCATCAGCTTTGCAGAGTGGCCGGATGCTTACCGGAACAGAGAACCGGAAGCCATGGAGGATGCAAAGGCTGCCTTGAAAACGGAAATGGATTTTTACCGTTTCCAGCAGTATGAATTCCGGAAACAGTGGGATAAGCTGCATGCCTATGCCAACGCACAGGGCATTGAAATCATCGGCGACATTCCCATTTATGTGGCATTTGACAGCGCCGATACCTGGGCAAACCCGAAATTATTCCAGATAGGGGAAGACAATCTTCCCACCGGTGTGGCAGGCTGTCCGCCCGATGCCTTTTCCGCAACCGGGCAGCTCTGGGGCAATCCGCTGTTTGCCTGGGATTACCATAAAAAGACCGGATACGAATGGTGGCTGAAACGCATTGCCCATTGTTTTTCCTTATATGATGTGGTCCGGATTGACCATTTCCGTGGATTTGATGAGTATTATGCGATACCCTATGGGGATAAGACGGCGGAATTCGGCAAGTGGATGCCGGGACCGGGCATGGATTTGTTCCGTACCGTGAAAGAAAAGTTAGGGGATTTACCCATCATTGCAGAGGACCTGGGATTTTTAACGGAGTCCGTAAAGGAGCTTTTAAAAGACTCCGGCTACCCCGGCATGAAGGTGCTGCAGTTTGCCTTTGACCCCAGGGAGCCGAGCAATTACCTGCCTCACACCTATACTCCGAATTCGGTGGTATACACGGGAACCCACGACAACACCACGACCCGCGGCTGGTATCATGAAATCAGTGCGGAGAGCCGGGCGTTTGCCAGAGAGTATATGCGTATTCCGGCGCTGGACGAGGATACGCTTTCGTGGAATTTCATTGCCCTTGCCATGAGCAGTGTGGCAAATCTCTGTATGATACCCATGCAGGATTACCTGTGTCTGGACAAGGAGGCGCGTATCAACACCCCTTCCACACTGGGCGGCAACTGGACCTGGCGCATGGAAAAAGGCGACTTTACGGAGGAGCTTGCCGGACAGATGAAACGCCTGACGGTCATCTACGGACGCGGCAGAAAAAGAGGAAGACAAGGAAGAAAGTAAAGAAGGACGTAAAGTAGAAAGTACGGAAGAGTGTAAAGAAGAACGCAAAGTTCACCAAATGCCCCATGGAAGAATTTGCAAGGAAACACGGCTTTACGGAAATTCTGCCGGTGCTTTGTGATTTAGACTACTGTACGGCGGCAACAGTAAAAAACTACTGCAGAGAATGCAAAAACAGGCAAAGAAAAGGCATGGAAGAAAGCAAACCAGCAAAAGAAAATGCGGGGGAACAACGAAATGAATATCGGATTTCTTGCAATAAAAAATGGGACATGGTATCATAAACAGTAGCAAGAGAAAACAGGATTGTGGGGGAATGACATGCCAAGGGGATTACAGCAGAAGGGGCTTACCAAACGGAACAAAATGCTGTTGGCGGCGGTAAAGCTCTTTTTAATAAACGGATATGAAAAAACAACAACGGCGGCGATAGCGGAAGAAGCGGGGATGCCGGCATCGGCATTCTTCTCGGTGTTTGACAGCAAGGAGGAGCTTTTGCTGACGCTGGTTAAAAGAATGTTCAGCAGCCAGTTTCAGGCGACGGAGCATCTTCTGGCGCAGTATAAGCTGAACCCGCTGCATACCTATGCGGTGGAAACGGCGCTGCAGATGTATATTACGGAAATGTCGGAGCCGCTGCGGGAATTGTATGTAATGGCTTACACACTGCCGGAAACCTCCGAATACCTCTACCGGATGACGGCAGAAAAGTGGCAGACGGTGTTTCACGACTTCCTGCCAGGCGCCGATTTGAAGGATTTTTACGAAATGGATATTGCTTCCGCAGGAGCGATGCGGGGCTTTATGGCAAAGCGCTGCAACATGTATTTTACCATGGAGCAGAAGCTGAAACGGTTTTATACCTGCTGTTTTACCATGTATAAGGTACCGGAGGAACTGCAGAACGAAATCGTAGAGATGGTGTTCAAGCTGGATTTGAAACCCATTGCGGAGGAAATTATCAAAAAAACGGTGAAAAGTGCGGAAGAAGGTTTTGAAGCCGCCATGCAACCGGAAAGATAATGGAATTGATAAAGCAAGCAGAAAGGACAGAACGACAGATTTTTCATGCCCCTTTCCCGGATAAAATCCGGTGAAGGGGTCTTTTTTTGAAAAATATGATAAATAATCAATACTTTTGGTATCAAAAAATAAAATAGGTCATTGTTGACAATAAAAAAGTGTGCTATTATTGACTATAGTCAATAGTAGACTTGCGAATACACTTACGGAGGAACACGATGCCAAGGGGATTACAGCAAAAAGGATTAACACGAAGAAACAAAATGCTCCTGGCGGCTGTGAAGTTATTCCTCGAAAACGGATATGAAAAGACAACGACAGCAGCCATTGCCAGAAAAGCGGGCATGGCGCCCTCTTCGTTCTTTGCCGCCTTTGAAAATAAGGAAGCGCTGCTTTTGGAACTGACCAAGAGGATGTTTGCCAGCCAGTTTGCAGCCACGGCAAAGGTTCTTAAAAAAGACGAAGACCCGCTGCACACCTATGTGGTGCAGACGGTACTGCAGCTTTACATCGCGGAGCTGTCCGAGCCTATCCGGGAAGTGTATACCATGGCATATTCGCTGCCGTCCACCATGGAGTTTATCTATAAGGAAACAGCAGAAAAGTGGAGGCAGATTTTCCAGAGATATGTGCCGGAATGCGGACTCAAGGATTTCTACGAAATGGAAATCGCATCCGCGGGCATGATGCGGGGCTTTATGGCAAAAAAATGCGATTTGTATTTTACCATGGAACAGAAAATCTGGCGCTTTCTGTATTGCAACTGCCTGTTGTACAAAGTACCGGATGAAACAAGGGAGCAGCTTACGGATTTTGTGTTACATATGGACATCAAACCCATTGCCGAACGGATTATCAAGGAAACGGTAAGGGAAGCGGAAGCGGGATTTGATGCGGTCATGACGGACCGGACAAAAAAGACAACTACTTAGCACCTTTCGGCTAATTCTATATCGGGGGAGGCCGCTAATCGAGAAAAACAGAATTTTTGGGGATGACTTTTGTATTTCGGAACAATGATTACGGCACCGAGTCTTGTTGCAAGTGTAAACAATAAGACATTATGTGTAGGAAAGGGAATTCTACAGACAAAAGGAGAAAAAGCTTCTGTACGCAGGGAGAGCCTGCTGTGCGGGAGTTTTTTTCCGTCTGCGGCAAAGATAAAACCGGGCATGCGAAATTTACTTTTACATTTTTTAATGGCAGTAAAAAAATCTTGACTTGGAGTGGACTCCAAGGATTACAATAAGGACAGGAAAAGCAGAAATAGGCGGGCGCAATAAACGGAAAATGCACCGGCAAACAGATAAGTGAGGTGTGAGGCATGACAATCAAAGAAGTAAGTGAAAAATACGGACTCTCCGGCGATACGCTTAGATATTACGAGAGGGTGGGCATGATTCCGCCGGTAAAACGAACATCGGGCGGCATCCGGGATTACGGCCCGGAGGACCTCGGCTGGGTGGAACTGGCGGTCTGCATGCGGAGTGCGGGCGTTCCCATTGAAGCCATGATAGAATATGTCAGGCTGTTTCAGGAAGGCGACAGCACCATTCCGGCAAGATTGCAGCTTTTGCAGGAACAGCGGGAAAATCTTTTGGAACAGAAGGCACAGATTGACCGGATGCTCGACAAACTGAATTACAAAATATCCCGTTACGAGGTGGCGGTAAAGACCGGCAAACTTGTCTGGGATAAAGAGGAAGAAAACGGCAAATGCTAACTGCAAAAATGTTTCAAAGAAAGAGAGGAAAAACTATGGAAAATTTCACGTACTGTACACCGACTAAACTGATTTTCGGAAAAGATGCGGTAAAAAAACTTCCGGAGGCATTAAAACCCTACGGCACGAAAGTGCTTCTGACTTACGGTGGCGGCAGCATTAAAAAAATGGGACTCTACGACGAGGTGAAAAAACTGCTGGAAGGCTTTGAAGTATACGAACTGTCCGGCATTGCACCCAACCCCAAGTATGACCCCAGTGTGCTGGAAGGCGTCAGACTTTGCAAAGAACATAAAATTGATGTGGTGCTGGCTGTGGGCGGCGGCAGCGTGCTGGACTGCTCTAAGGCAATCTGCGCGGGCGCATGCTATGAAGGAGACCCCTGGGATTTGATTACCTATCAGGTAAAGGCAAAAGAAGCCCTTCCCCTTGTGGACATCCTGACACTGGCGGCAACCGGTTCCGAATACGACCCCGGCTGTGTTATTTCCCGCACGGAAACCAACGACAAGATTGGCTATATGGATGATTTGCTCTATCCCAGAGTTTCCATTTTAGACCCGGAATACACCTTCTCCGTATCGAAAAAGCAGACGGCAGCAGGTACCGCCGATGCCATCAACCATGTGATGGAGCAGTATTTCTGCGGCGTGCACACCACCCTTTCCGACGGCATGTGCGAAACCGTTATCAAGAGCCTTATAGAAAATGTAAAAGTTGCTCTGGAAGAGCCGGACAATTACGATGCCAGAGCAGAGCTGATGGCGGATTGCTCCCTTGCCTGCAACGGTATTCTGGCAATAGGCAACAGCCCTTCCGGCTGGCCGCTTCACGGTATGGAGCACGCCCTGAGTGCATATTACGACATTACCCACGGCGAGGGTCTTGCAATCCTCACACCCAGATGGATGAAATACATCTTAAACGAAAAGACCATGGAGCGTTTTGTCAGCTTCGGCGAGCATATTTTCGGTATTGATGCATCCCTGCCCGATTTTGAAATTGCGGAAAAGACCATCGATAAAACCTACAGTCTGTTTGAGTCCATGGGCATTCCCATGCACTTAAAGGAAGTGGGCATCGACGAGTCCAGACTTTCCGAAATGGCACATCACATTGCCGAAAATGAGGGTCTGGAAAATGCCTGGGCGCCGCTTAAGGAAGAGGACATTCTGGCAATCCTGAAGGCTTCCCTGTAACAGAGAAAGCCACCCTTATTTTGTAAGAGAAATAAAAGCTGCGGTGCCGCCGTCCACCTGTAAAGTGTGGTCGGCGGTTTCTTTTATCGTGCCGCCGACGGTGTAAAGCAGTTCTTTATTTAGGGCGCACAGCTCCTCTGCGGACAGAACCGCCGGTGTTGCAGAGGGATTGATAATCACCAGAATGCTTTCCTCTTCGCTGCTTCGCACGTAAGCAAGGGGATAATTGTCGGCAAGGAAGGAAACGGTTCCCTTGCTCTGCAGGGCGGAATGCGCCATACGCAGGGCAATGAGCCGTTTTACCTCACTGCGCAGGGAGGTTTCATCCGCACACTGGCTTGCCGCATCGGGTCTGTCCGGGACATCATCCTGCTTGATATAAAGCTTTTCGGCGGGAGCGGAGGAAAAGCCGGCATTGGGCGTTTTGTCCCATTGCATGGGAGAACGGGAACCGGTTCTGTCGTAGCCGCCTTCTACGGAAGTAAGTCCTTCCACATAACGCAGACCGATTTCATCGCCGTAATAAATAAACGGTGCACCGGGCATGGAAAGCAGGAAAGCAAACGCTATCTTCATTTCTTCGGGAGAAAGACTTCTTGCCAGACGGTCCATATCATGGTTGCCGGAAGGAATGCAGATAAGCCCCCTGCCGTTTGTCTTTTCATAATTTTCTTTGTATTTTGCCACAAATTCTTTGGCGCTGCCTTTTCCGCGGGAGGAAAAATAAGTCTCTTCACAACGGAACAAATCGTTGTAGTGGGAAGGACCGAAATGCAGCAGGAAGTCCATATGGAAACCGCCGATAAGGCTCTTGTCCGGTTCGCCCCATTCGCTTACCATGGCGGCAGCCGGAAATTCTTTGTCAAGGAAAGTGCGGATGTCCTGCCAGAGGGAAATGGTGCCCTTGCTGTCCTCATCGTTTTTCACTAAGGAACCAGCCATGTCCACACGGAAACCGTCACAGCCGAGACCCAGCCAGAAACGCATGATATTCTTAAGCTCCTCCCGGGTAGCCATAGGACCCTCGGCATCCATGGGCTGCTGCCACTTTTTGTCCGGGTCGGGGCGGTAGAAACCGTAGTTTAACGCCGGCTGATGGGAGAAAAAGTTTACGACGCAGGAGCCGTCACGGTCGGAAATACCGCGGATGCAGCCCATGCTTTCCGGCGTTTCCCAGATGTTGTCCGTCCAGACATAACGGTCGGTATAAGCGTTTTTCTCCGCTTTCATGGACTCCCTGAACCACTTGCAGGTAACGGCGGTATGACCGGGTACAAGGTCTAAAATCACATGCATATCCCTTTCATGCGCTTCCTTAAAAAGACGCACCAGGTCGGCGTTGGTGCCGTAACGGGGTGCTACCGTATAATAATCCTCCACGTCATAACCGGCGTCGCCGAAGGGAGAAAGGAAACAGGGGTTGAGCCAGAGAGCGGTACAGCCTAAATCCTTAATGTAGTCCAGCTTTTCGATGATGCCGGGAATATCGCCGATACCATCGGCATTGGTATCGTTAAAAGACTGGGGATAAATTTCATAAAAAACAGCATTGTCAAGCCACTTGGGTTCTTTTACACAGCTACTCATAAAATGTCCTCCTTACGGATAATCAGATATTCTTTATTATAAAGCAAAGCTGCGGGAATTGCAAAGCGTGCCAAAATATGGTACATTTCTTCTATATGGGTTAAAACATTTCCGGGAGGGAGAAAAGGAGAGAAGTTATGATTTTTTATTATGGAGTACAGCATTTCAGAAAAAACAAGGGATGTTACGGTCAGCCGGTAGCCTGCAACTGCGGACACACCTATCCGAGAGAAATTATCAGAGATTCCAAATGGGGGCACTTTGACTATATCCCCTTAATTCCCATGGGAACGGACTATTATTCCGTATGCCCGGTCTGCATGAACGGCTTCAAGGCAGACAAGGAGCAGAAAAAGGAAATCAAACAGCTTCTGGCGCAGGCACCTTCCAACGTGCATTTTACACCGCACATGGTAAACTATGCAGACAAAAAGACCTTTGATTTTTATCTGCAGGACGATGCCACCGGCGAGAAAATCCGGATTTTACAGGGTGTCAGCAAGTACGAAGTAAAAGAAGAGTACAAGAGCCGCCTGATTAAGAAAAAAGATATTGTGCAGGAAGATTCCGCACTGTAGAAGTATGCATCACAGGGCTGGGGTAACTCAGTCCTGTTTTTTAAATTTCTTAAATAATTTATATTTTTTTAATCGTTATTCCGTATGATATATGCTATAGTATAGAGAACAGAAATATGAATAACAAATTTTGCATGTCTCATAATACATAAGAAGAATGTATGCGCAAAGCAGGCAAAAAGAGAGGAAATGACATGAAAGAAGTCAAATCACCCAAGAAACCGTTACTTTATTATTACGGAATTGTTTTACTGGTACTTTTCCTGTTCAATATGTTTGTCACTCCCATGATTATGGAAAACCGTGTAAAGGAAGTCGATTACGGCACCTTCATGAACATGACGGAGAACAAAAACATCGGGGAAGTGGAAATTTCCGATTCCCAGATTGTGTTTACGGACAAGGCGGAAACCCAGATTTACAAAACGGGCGCCATGGATGACCCAAATCTGACAGAGAGACTTTACGAGGCGGGAGCCACGTTCTCCAAAAATATTGAAACGAAAACCTCACCCCTTTTAAGCGGCTTATTAACCGTTTTCCTGCCTATTATAGTGTTTATTATCATTGGGCAGATTATGGGACGAAAGCTTATCGAGCATGCAGGCGGCAAAAATGCCATGTCCTTCGGCTTGGGCAAGAGTAATGCCAAGATTTATGTGCAGTCCACGGAAGGCATTCACTTTGACGATGTGGCAGGCGAGGACGAAGCCAAGGACAATTTAAAGGAAATCGTAGATTATCTGCATAACACGAAAAAATATACCGAAGCCGGGGCTTCCATGCCGAAAGGTATTCTGCTGGTGGGTCCTCCCGGAACCGGTAAAACCATGCTGGCAAAGGCGGTAGCCGGTGAAGCGGGCGTCCCGTTCTTCTCCATGTCCGGTTCGGAATTTGTGGAAATGTTCGTCGGTATGGGCGCTGCCAAGGTGCGTGATCTGTTCAGCCAGGCAAAGGAAAAAGCTCCCTGTATCGTATTCATTGATGAAATAGATGCCATCGGTAAAAAGCGTGACGGTCAGATTGGCGGCAACGACGAAAGAGAGCAGACCTTAAACCAGCTTCTTACCGAAATGGACGGCTTTGAAGGCAACAACGGCGTTATTATTTTAGCGGCAACCAACCGTCCCGAGTCCCTTGACCCGGCGCTGACCCGTCCGGGACGTTTCGACAGAAGAGTTCCCGTGGAACTGCCCGATTTGGCAGGCAGGGAAGCCATTCTGAAAGTTCATGCCAGAAAGATTAAAGTGGGCGAAGATGTGGATTTCCACACCATTGCCAGAATGGCATCCGGCGCCTCCGGTGCGGAGCTTGCCAATATTATTAACGAAGCAGCCCTCCGTGCCGTGAGAAACGGCCGCGTCATTGTGACCGAAGCCGATTTGGAAGAAAGCATTGAAGTGGTCATTGCCGGTTACCAGAAACGGAATGCCGTACTGTCAAACCATGAGAAATTGGTGGTTTCCTACCATGAAATCGGACATGCCCTCGTGGCTGCCCTGCAGACCCATTCCGCTCCGGTACAGAAAATTACCATTATTCCCCGTACCTCCGGCGCCCTCGGCTACACCATGCAGGTGGAGCAGCAGGATAAGAACCTGATGACCAAGGAAGAGCTGGAAAATAAGATTGCCACCCTTACCGGCGGGCGTGCCGCAGAGGAAGTTATTTTTAACGAGATTACCACCGGCGCTTCCAACGATATTGAGCAGGCAACCAAGTTAGCCCGCGCCATGATTACCCGCTACGGCATGTGCGAAGACTTTGACATGGTAGCCATGGAAACTGTGACGAACCAGTACCTTGGCGGCGACACTTCTCTTTCCTGCTCTGCCGATACCCAGAAGGAAATCGACAAGAAGGTTGTGGAGCTGGTAAAACAGCAGCATGAAAAAGCCATCGGCATCTTAAAAGCAAACCGCAGGAAATTAGACGAGCTTGCCCAGTACCTTTATGAAAAAGAAACCATTACTGGCAACGAGTTCATGAAGATTTTGGAAAAGAAAGAAGAAACGCAGGCATAAAGTCGTAAAAAATAAAAATTGGAAACAAAAATTCCATAAAAGCAGTTGTGAAAAAAATAAGTGCGTGGTACAATAAGCCATATGAGAAAAGCAATGAAGGAAAGAGTACTGTACCCGGTGCCACACAGAGAGAGCCGCAAAGGTGGAAGCGGCTTTGGAGAAGATACAGGAAAACCATTCCGAAGCTGTACGCGAGAGCTGCATAGCCGTGACAGACACCGTAAGCATGTAAAACCTGCATGAGTAGGTGTATGCATCAGGAAAGCAGTCGTAAGCGTTACCGTATAGCCGCGTTACAGGCAAAGAGTGAAAATCAAGGTGGAACCGTGCATAATGCACCCTTAGGTAGCAATACCCAGGGGTGCTTTTTATTTTGAAAATTATCCGGCATAATTTTATTCTGTATAGTTTTTGAATATGTCACCGGCTTCCCGAAAAAAAGGAGAAAAACAATGGTAAACTTTAAAGAAGACGAACAGCTTGCAACTTTAAACCATTCCTGCGCCCATTTAATGGCACAGGCAATCAAGCATCTGTATCCTCAGGCAAAATTCTGGGTAGGACCTGTTGTAGCAGAAGGTTTCTACTATGATGTAGACCTGGGCGATGACGTGATCCGTGACGAAGACATTCCCAGAATTGAGCAGGAAATGAAGAAGATTGCCAAGACCGGCAAAAAGATTATCCGCAAGGAGATTTCCAAGGAAGAAGCCAAGGAAATGTTTAAGGATGACGAGTATAAGCTGGACTTAATCGACGGTCTGGAAGACGGTCACATCACCTGCTATGAGCAGGGCGATTTTACCGACCTCTGCCGCGGACCTCATGTAGATAATGTAAAGCTTTGCCGCAACTTCAAGCTCATCAGACATTCCGGTGCATACTGGAAGGGCGATGCCAAGAACAAGGTGCTGCAGAGAATTTACGGTGTATGCTTCCCTACCGCAGAAGAGCTGGAAGCGCACATCAAGCTTCTGGAAGAAGCCAAGGAAAGAGACCACAGAAAGATTGGCAAGGACATGAACCTGTTTATGGTAGACGACCTGGTAGGCCGTGGTCTTCCCATGTTTTTACCGAAGGGTTACACCATCTGGCAGGAACTGGAAACCTACATCCGCGACAAGGAAAGAAAGTTAGGTTATCTTCATGTTATGACTCCCTGCGTCGGCACCGTAAATCTTTACAAGACCTCCGGTCACTGGGATCATTACAAGGAAAACATGTTCCCCGCAATGGAAGTGGACGGCGAGTCCTTTGTATTAAGACCCATGAACTGCCCTCATCATATGATGATTTATGCACACAGAATGCATTCCTATAAAGACCTGCCCATCCGTATCGGTGAAATTGCCCATGACTTCCGTTATGAGTCCAGCGGTACCTTGAAGGGTATTGAAAGAGGCAGACATTTCTGCCAGAATGATGCCCACCTGTTTGTAACACCGGAGCAGATTGAGGATGAATTTACCAAGGTTGTGGATTTGATTTTCAGCACCTACAAGGATTTTGGCATTACCGATTACCGCTGTGTTCTTTCCTTAAGAGACCCGGCAAACAAAGAAAAATATCATGATGACGATGAGATGTGGGATAAGGCAGAAAACGCACTTCGTAAGGTTATGAACGACTTAGGCATTCCTTACACCGAAGAAATCGGCGAGGCTGCATTCTACGGTCCGAAGTTAGATGTAAACGTAAAGCCTGCTGTAGGTAATGAATACACCCTTTCCACCTGCCAGCTTGACTTCTGTCTGCCAGCTAAATTTGAACTGACCTACATTGATAAAGACGGCGAAAAGAAGACTCCCGTTGTTCTGCACAGAGCAATCTTAGGCTCCCTTGACAGATTTATGGCATATATCCTGGAGGAAACCAAGGGCAACCTGCCTACCTGGTTAGCACCCGTTCAGGTAAGAGTTATGCCGGTTAAGTCCGATGACGACACCCTGAATGCTTACGCACAGGAAGTTGTCAAGGCACTGGAAGATAAGAATGTAAGAGTAGAACTGGATGACAGAGCCGAGAAGCTTGGCTACCGTATGCGTGAAGGTCAGGTTGAAAAAGTGCCTTACTTAATCGTACTTGGTTTCAAGGAGCAGGAAAGCAAGACCGTTGCCTACAGACTGCACGGCTCCGCCGACACCACCGTACTTCCTCTGGATGAATTCGTGGAAAAGATTGACAATGAAATAAAGAATAAGCTACACTAATCGCAGGAATTTCAGCATTCCTGCGGGGATGATGTGTTTATCAATCTTATAACAGGGTTGTTCACAGCATCCGGCAGTATAAAAAAGAGCCGTTCCCGGGTAATCTTAATAGAATATACCGGGGATGGCTCTTTTTGTGGTGCAGAGTTTTGTAAAAATTATATATGACATAGGCATTACGCGGAAAGCAGACTTTTCAATTCAAATCCGCGTAGAGCGACAAAAATATTTACGTGTAAAGCGGGTATACCATCAAAAATCCGCGTAAGACAGAAAAAAAGATTACGCGGAAAATGGATACATGAAGCCAAATCCACGTAAAACAACGAAAATATTTACGTGTAAAACAGGCTCTTAGTTCAAATCCGCGTAATCACACATTCAAGATGAATATTTCATTTGTTGATGGCTATTATACAGCCGGGCAAACCCTCTTACAGTCTTTCAAATACCGGCATGTACTCGATGGGTGCATCCACGGTAACGGTCTGACCGCCCTTGTAGGTTTCGCCGGTGGAAGTCAGCTTCCAGTCGCCTTCCGGAAGGTAAACCTCACGTTCAAACTGATTTAAGTGGAGAATAGGCGCTACCAGATACTTCTCACCAAACATGTACTGGTCCTGTAAGTTCCAGCATTTTTCATCTGCGGGGAACTCATAGAACATGGTACGGATTAAAGGAGAACCGTTGGTGTGTGCTTCTTCGTAAAGATGCTTGATATAGTCATGCATAGCAATACGGATATCATAGTAGCTCTTCATAATCTTGTAATTGTCTTCGCCATAGCTCCAAAGCTCATTGGGCTGGCCGGTGTGCAGATAGCCGCCGCCGAAATCTCTGGTGTCAAGAGGCGGAATGTTGTAAGGTCCTCTGTCGCCGTGCATACGAAGAACTGCTGAGTATACGGCGAACTGGTACCAGCGGATAAGAAGCTGACGGAAATCAGGGTCATTTACATCATCGGTCATGAAACCGCCTACATCGGTAGTCCACCAGGGAATACCGGCAAGACCCATATTTAAGCCGCACTGAAGCTGGTCTTCAAAAGCTTCAAAGGTACTGGGTACGTCGCCGGACCATACCACGTTGCCGTATTTCTGGGAGCCCGCCCATGCACAACGGAGCAGATTGACAACAGGCTTTCCTTCTTTGCTCATTTCATCATAGAAGACACGGCTGTAAAGCTGTGGGTACATGTTGCTTAAGGACATGGCAGGACCGTCGCAGTAGCGGTAGTGGTCGAAATCGTATACGCCGTAGTCCGGTTCGGAGTTGTCCAGCCAGAAAGCGTCGATGCCGAAATCATAATAATTTCTCTTACATACTTCCCATACATATTTACGGGTTTCCGGGTTGAATACGTCGATTTCCACACAGTCGCCTTCGTAATCGTAGGTCTGAAGGGCGCCTCTTTCGGTGCGGATTAAAAGACCCTTTTCCAGCATAGGCCAGAAGTTTTCACTTCTTCTGTCAACGGAAGGCCATACGGAAACGATAACCTTGATGCCCATGGAATGCAGTTCGTCTACCATTGCTTTGGGGTCGGGCCAGTAGGTCTTGTCGAATTTCCAGTCGCCCTGTACGGTCCAGTGGAAGAAGTCGATGACAATCTGGTCAATGTGAATGCCTTCCTTCTGATATTGGCGTGCTACGGTCAGTACCTCGTCCTGGGTACGATAACGCAGTTTGCACTGCCATAAGCCCATCAGGTCTTCCGGGAACATGTCGGCATGACCGGTCACATCCGTGTAGTTTGCCAAAATCTGCTTCGGCGTGTCGGCAGCGGTAATCCAGTAATCCATTTCCTTTGTGGAGTTGGCAATCCATTCGGTGTAGTTTTTACCGAAAGTAACGCGGCCAACTGCCGGGTTGTTCCAAAGGAAACCATAGCCTAAGGAAGAAACGGCAAAAGGTACGGAAATCTGGGAGTTGCGCTGTGCCAGTTCCAGAACGCAGCCCTTTAAGTCCATATCCTGCTGCTGATACTGACCCATACCGAAAATCTTTTCCTTCTTGTTGCTTTCAAATTTCACGTTCAGGGTGTATTCGGTGCCGCAGGTAACGCCCTTCCATTCACGGTTGATTACCTTTAAGCAGCGGCTTTCCTTGGAAATGGTGCCGTCATACATACGGAAATATTCACGTAAAATAAGTTCGCCGTCCTTATAAAAACTGATAATGCCGACAAAGTTTACCACAGCCTTGATTTTGCCGTTGGTAATGGTGGCAAACTGGCGCTTGTCAATAGTGCCGTCGCCTACCCAGTGGTCTTCCTCTTCAATGGTAACCACAGCCTCTTTTACAGACGGTGCTTCGCTTAACGCCCAGTCTGTGTTCTGCAGTTTGTGCTGCATGGTGGAACGGACACGCAGAGCATCTTTGCCCCATGCTTCGATACGAAGCATCTCGCCGTTGTGGTAGCAGACAAGTGCATTGCCTTCGTTTACAAATCTCATTATGTAACCCTCCTTGCATGATAAAAATACGGTAAATGGGAAGTTTTTCTTCCGCATTTACATAGTTGCGTTTTATATTTTATAATGGTATCATACTTGAGAAAATAAGGAAATTCAATTCCTATATTACAAATAACTGATACTATTCTACGAATATACGAAAGATTAAAGCGATTTGCAACGCAGACGGCAAAGAGATGGAGTAACCAATGGTAAGAAATAAGTTGACGGAACAAAAAGAATTGATGGAACAGCGGCATCACAGCTCGGTAACCGTGCCTTACAGTTTGTATAACTGCCGGCTTCCGGAGGCGTTTCCCACGGTGCCCATGCACTGGCACAGTGAACTGGAGCTGGATGTGGTGACGGAAGGAAAGGGCGAATTTATCTGCGGTGATATGCATTTTCCGGTGGAAAGCGGGGACGTGGTGCTTATTCCGCCCAACATGCTGCATGCGGCGTACCCCAATAAAGAGGAAGGACTGAAGTACCGCGCTTTTGTTTTTCACGCGAATATGGTGGGAGCGGAACAGAACGACCGAAGCAGTCTTTCCTATATAAAGCCGCTCAGAAACGGGCAGCTGCAGGTGAAGCCTAAGTATGAAAGGGAAGATGCCGATTATCCGAAGGTGAAAGAACTGGCGGAAGAATTGATTGTCCAGGCGGAATGTAACGATGCCTACCATGATTTATTTTTGAAAAGCCGGTTGTTTGCACTGCTTTATTTTTTTGAAAAAAAGGAAAACATATCGGAAAGAGGACAACAAAGCAGCAGCTCGGAGTTAATTCGTCCGGCACTGGAATATATGACATTTCATTATGAAGAAGCCATCAGTGTGGAGTACCTTGCGGGCATATGCGCCATCAGTGTGAGTCACTTTATGAATACTTTTCAGAAGGTGGTAGGCTGCAGCGCCATTGAATATCTCATTCACCTGCGCATTCAGGCAGCCTGTGCGGCACTTACGGATACCACGGAAAATGTCGCAGAAATCGCAACCGGATGCGGCTACAACAATCTGTCCAATTTTAACCGGCAGTTCAAAAAAATGACCGGCGTCTCCCCGAAAGCCTACCGGAGGCAGATGGCGGAGACCGGAAGCAGGCTTGACGACCGGAACCGCGGACTCGCGGAGACCGGCGGAAAATCAGAATTGACAAAAGAGGGAAAGTGACTAAAATAGGGAATGGCGCTTCGGCGCCAAAGATTTAGGATGCAAAGGAGCGGTCTTTTTTTACGCAAAAAAGACATAGAAAGAAAATGAAATATGTGAAACAGTTTCTGATTATTCTGGCGGTTTCCCTTATAGGGGAACTGCTTAAATATGTGCTGTCGCTGCCCATTCCGGCAAGCATTTACGGCATGGTCATTTTGTTTATCTGCCTGAAAACAGGTCTGGTAAAATTGGAGGATGTGAAGGATGCCGGTAAATTTTTAATCGAAATTATGCCGGTCATGTTTATCCCGGCGGGCGTGGGTCTTATGGAAAGCTGGGGAATTTTGCAACCCGTGCTTGTGCCGGTCTGCATTATTACGGTGGTAACGATTGTTACGGTTATGGCGGTAACGGGACTTTTGTCGCAGTGGGTTATCCGCAGGGACAGAAAGAAAGGGGAGAGCCATGAATAGTTTTTTTGAAAATTCTATGTTTGCGGGCGTTACGTTAAGCCTGCTGGCATACCTGCTCGGTATGTTCTTAAGGAAAAAATGCAAGCTGGGGATTTTTAATCCGTTTCTCATTTCCATTCTTGTGTCCATCGCAGTGCTGGTTGTGGGAAAAGTGGATTATGAAACCTACAACGAAAGTGCGCAGTTTTTAGGATATCTGCTGACACCGGCAACGGTCTGCCTTGCCATTCCCTTGTACGAACAGTGGGAGCTTTTACGGAAAAACTGCAAGGCGGTTGTGATAGGACTTCTGTCCGGTGCGCTGACAAGTCTGGTGACGGTGCTGGTGCTGTCCCTGCTTCTGGGACTTTCCCATGAGGAATACGTGACCCTGCTTCCCAAATCCATTACCACGGCAATCGGTATGGGCGTGTCGGAAGAACTTGGCGGTTATGTGACCATTACGGTGGCGGTGATTATCGTTACGGGCGTACTGGGCAATATGTTGGGCGAAATGATTTGTAAGATTTTCCGCATCAAAGAACCCATTTCCAAGGGACTTGCCTTCGGCAGCGCTGCCCACGCGATTGGTACGGCAAAAGCCATGGAAATCGGCGAGGTGGAAGGTGCCATGAGCAGCCTTGCCATTGCGGTTTCCGGTATTTTGACGGTGCTGTTTGCCTCCGTGTTTGCAAAGCTTTTATAAAAGGATTAGGAAATACCTATAACGGTTAATAGAAAGAAACAATAAGCCGGACGGTGCATAATCAGACAACACCTATTGACATGGTAGGATATGGAGAGTATGATTTTTCTTAACAAAAATAAGTGCAGAGAGGGCATACTCTATGAAGAATATACTTTGTTTCGGCGATTCCAATACATATGGTTACAATCCGGCGGACGGCAGCCGTTTTCCGGAGGATGTACGGTGGACGGGACTTCTGCAGGAAAAAGCAAAAGGCGACGGATACCGCATTATTGAAGAAGGTCTGGTGGGAAGAACCACGGTTTTTGAGGACAGTGTCCGCATGGGCAGAAAGGGAAGCAATTTTCTCCTGCCGCTTTTGGAAACCCATTACCCCGTAGATGCGGTGGTGCTGATGCTGGGCACCAATGACTGCAAAACGGTTTACAATGCCTCTTCCCATGTGATTGGAAAAGGAATGGAAATATTGCTGAAACAGATAAAGAGTTATGACGCATCCCTTCCCGTGCTGCTTTTGTCCCCTATTTATCTGGGCGAGGGCGTGTGGGAAAAAGAATACGACCCGGAATTTAACAGGACGTCCGTGGAGGTTTCCAAGGAGTTGAAAACGGAGTATGGAAGACTGGCAAAGCTGTATGGCTATGAATTTCTGGCGGCATCGGATGTGGCGGAGCCTTCTTCGGCTGACAGAGAGCACATGGATGCTCAAGGACACCGGGCGCTGGCGGATGCGGTCTGGGAAAAACTGCAGGTGCTGTAAGTTGTAATAAAAGAGAGCTGCGGAAAGCAGGTAAAGGATGCTGGAACAGTAATCCGCAGTAAACAGGCAATTTTTATATAGAAGAAACAGGAGGAAACACATATGGCTGACATTACGAGAGAAGAAGCATTTTCTATTTTGAAAGAGTATAACAAGGACCCGTTTCATATCCAGCATGCGCTGACGGTGGAAGCAGTCATGAAATGGTATGCAAAGGAGCTGGGATACGGTGAGGAAGCGGAGCACTGGGGCATCGTGGGACTGCTTCATGACGTGGATTTTGAACTGTACCCGGAGGAGCACTGCCTGAAGGCGCCGGAACTGCTCAGAAGCCACGGCGTGGGAGAGGACATTATTCACGGTGTGGTTTCCCATGGTTACGGCATTACCGTAGGCTGCGGCACCACGCTTTCCGTAGCGCCGGAGCATGAGATGGAAAAAGTGCTTTTTGCGGCGGACGAGCTGACCGGACTTATCTGGGCGGCTGCTCTGATGCGCCCGTCCAAGAGCACCAAGGACATGGAATTGAAATCCTTAAAAAAGAAATACAAGAGTAAAGGCTTTGCAGCAGGCTGTTCCCGGGAAGTAATTGAACGCGGCGCAGAGCAGTTGGGCTGGGATTTGGAAAAACTGCTTACCCTGACCCTGCAGGCGATGGCGGCTACTGAGGACGAAATCGCGGCGGAAATGCAGAAGGAAGCCGAATAATCATAACGGACAGCAAGGGTTCCGCATTATTCACAAAAACAAGAAACTATTTTTGTAAAAATAGTTTCTTGTTTTTATTTTTGTACAATGATACAATTAGGAAACTAAAACAATAAAAATAGTTTCCGAAAGGGATGAAGGGGAAAATATGGCAAATACAGAACTGAGAGATACCATTTTGGAGGGAACCATACAGGCTTTTCATAAGAAAGGGCTGAAGTTCACCATGGACGATATCGCAGCGCTCCTCGGAATGAGCAAAAAGACCATTTATACCGTGTTTCAGGACAAAAATTCGCTGATTTCGGAAATGGTGGATTACTGCTTTGGTTCTATTAAAGAAAGTGAACAGAAGGTATTGGAAGATACTTCTCTGGACACAGTAGAAAAGATAAGGAGCATCCTGGGTGTGCTCCCGGAAGGGTATAAGGATTTGGACCTGGGGCAGCTTTACCAGCTTAAGGACAAATATCCCAAGGTGTATAAAAAGGTGCAGAAGCGTCTGGAGAGCGGCTGGGAAAGCACGATTTCCCTGATAGAACAGGGAATTGCGGAAGGAAAAATCCGAAATGTGAAAATTCCGGTGCTGAAAACCATGATGGAGGCGACACTGGAGCAGTTTTTCCAACGGGACATCCTGATACAGAGCGGCATTTCCTATCAGGAGGCGCTGAATGAGGTAGTTGCTATCCTGATGGACGGCATCACCGTCAAGTGAGGCATCACGGCACAGAAGCACATTTATAGTAAGGAGGCAGAACATGAGCGACAGGGCAAAGGTTATCTTCGGCAACGAAATGCCGGAAAAGGTTTATAAAAAAGCAGTACGTTCCCAGAAGAAATACAGGAAGAAATTCGGGGACGATGCGCAGAGGGACTACCGGGTAAGGATTGAAAAAAATCCCTACATCGGTGATTTGCTGGGCGTACAGAACCTTCTTATCGGGGAACTTACGACGAACGCCCATTATAATCCCGAAAACAAATCCGCCAGCGAGGAGTTTGACAGGGAAAAAGGAATCATCGTAGCCAATATCCGCATGGGATTCGGGCATTACCGCATTTCCATGGCAATGGCATCCGCAGCAAAGGCAATGGGATATACCCCCTACTGGATGGATTTGAATTCCTATGGGGAAACCACCTGCACCAAGGTCATCAGCGCGCAGAACGATTTGTATTCCCTTGGTTCCCGTTTGTCGAAGAACCCTATTTTTAACAAACTGGTATGGGAACCCATGAATTACGAAGGTTTCCGGGCGTTGTCCTACAATGCGGCGGACCAGAAAAATGCAGAGCTGATGGCACCGGTGTTTCGGAACATTCCCAAGGACATTCCGGTTATCGGCACACATGTATGGCCGTCCCAGGCAGCCGTCCATGCCGGTATGCAGTACGTGGTGAACGCCATTCCCGACAACTGGCCCATGGCGCTGCATCTGTCGGAGGGCAGCATCCACACCATCCAGTGCCACAATTCCTACATGGGTTACCGGATATTAAACGGTATGAACGGCAAAAAGGTAAATAAGCCCATGCCGGCGGACAGCCTCGTTTATACGGGACATTATATTGACCATGAGCTGGTAAGCAATATTGAAAAGGACTGCGGGGCAAGAATAGAAAGAAGAAAGCAGAAGAAGCCCATACGGTTTCTTTTGACCATTGGCGGAGCGGGTGCCCAGAAAGAAATTTTTGCGGCGATTATCCGTTATCTGCTGCCCTTTATCGAAAAGGGGCAGGCGGCGCTCTACGTCAACGTGGGTGATTATAAAAACGTATGGGATGCGTTGTTAAAAGAAATTCCGCAGATGGGAGAGCTGTCCGCAGAGCATTTTGACAACTGGCAGGAAACGGAGCGCTTTGCGGAGGATGCATTAGAAGGAAAAACCGAAATTACCGGTATTCACGGATTTTATCATCAAAACATTTTTGAAGCGGTTTATTGTACCAACCTGCTTATGAGAAGCTGTGATGTTTTGGTGACAAAGCCCAGCGAACTGGCATTTTATCCGGTGCCGAAGCTGTTTATCCGAAGAGTCGGCAAGCATGAAATGTGGGGCGCTATTCATTCGGCGGAAGTGGGGGACGGCACACTCGAATGCCGGGATATTCCCCATACCATACAGATGCTGGATTTGTTTTTGCAGGATGAGGGGCTGCTTACGGATATGTGCGAAAACATTATGGTAAATAAAAATGCCGGTCTGTATGACGGCGCTTACAAAGCGGTGGAACTTGCCATGAAACAAAAAGAAAGCCGGTAAAAATACCGGAAGTCATCGGCAGGGCAAAGAAGCAGGTGATGCCTGCATTCAGTTCAAGGAAAGGGAAGGGTTATTTATGGAAGAAAAGAAGGGACTCAGCGGAAAAGAAAAGTTTGCTTACGGGATTGGGGCAGTGGGAAAAGACATGGTGTATATGCTGTCCGCTTCCTACGTGCTTTATTACTATCAGGACATTATGGGCGTCAGCGCGGTGGCGATGGGCGTTATCCTGTTTATTGCCCGTATTTTTGATGCGTTCAACGACCCCATCATGGGAATTATCGTGGCAAAAACCAAGACGAAATGGGGCAAATTCCGTCCGTGGCTGTTTGTGGGAACACTGGCGAATGCCGTTGTGCTTTACCTGATGTTCGCGGCGCCTCCCGCATTGAACGGCGGCGGACTTGTGGCTTATGCGGCGGCAACTTATATTTTGTGGGGCGTTACCTACACCATGATGGACATTCCCTACTGGTCCATGATTCCCGCCTTTACGAGGAGCGGAAAAGAGAGGGAAAACCTGTCGGCGCTGGCACGTTCCTGCGCAGGAGTCGGCTCCGCCCTGATTACCATTGTTACCGTGCTCAGTGTATCGGCGCTGGGAAATCTGGCGGGCGGCAGCACGGCAACTGAGGTGGAACGTCTGGGTTATCGGTATTTTGCCCTGATTATTGCGGTTCTGTTTGTCCTGTTTACCACCATTACCTGCATTGCCATCAAGGAAAAATCCTCCGTTGACATGCAAACGGCAACGGTAAAGGATATGTTCAAGGCGCTGTTTCGGAATGACCAGGCAATGACCATGGTAGTGGCAATCGTCATGATTAACATGGCTCTGTATATTACCTCCAACCTGGTGATTTATTTCTTTAAGTATGATTTCAGCCCGGCGCAATGGGGGAGCAACTACACCCTGTTCAATACCTTCGGCGGGGCGTTCCAGATACTGGCGATGATGATACTTTTCCCGGTTCTCAGAAAATTTTTAAGCACCATGAAAATTTTCTATGTGAGCTTTTCCATGGCGTTTGCGGGATACCTCGTCCTGCTGCTTATCACGTTCACCGGCAGTACAAATGTGTACCTGTTGCTGATTCCGGCGTTCCTCATTATGTCCGCTATCGGCATGCTGAACGTCATTGTAACGGTATTTCTGGCAAACACCGTGGACTACGGGGAACTGAAAAATAACCGCCGGGACGAATCGGTTATCTTTTCCATGCAGACCTTCGTGGTAAAATTAGCGTCCGGCGTGGCAGCGCTGGCAGCTTCCATTGTCATTGAAGTATTCCATATTAAAAAGGATGAAACGGCGGAAGTGCTGACGGCAATCGCACCGTCCTACCGCATGGGACTGCGCATGTGCATGACGTTAATTCCCATTGCCGTGCTGCTTGTGGGTCTGGTGGTATTCAAAAAGCATTACATTCTGAACGAAGAAAAGACGGCGGAAATAGAAGCGAAGCTGCAGGAAAGGAAGACTTCCGTATGATACAGACAGAAGACGGTATCTTTTTATTACACACAGAACACACCACCTATGCGTTTGCCCTGCTTCCTACGGGACAACTGGAGCATCTGTATTATGGTAGAAAAATAACCCTGCGGTCCCCTTTGCGGGACAGCATTCGGCCGCTTCGGGAGCAGCATGCGTTCCAGCCCGGGAACAGCTGCGTGTACGACAGGGAGCATGAAAATTTCAGCCCGGAGGATATGTGTCTGGAGGTTTCTTTCGGCGGTAAGGGCGACATCCGGGAGCCGTTTGCGGAAATCGTGTATGAGGACGGCAGTTTTTCTTCGGATTTCGTGTACGAGTCCTTTGAAAAAACAGAGAAAAAAGAGATGTTTTCCACTCTTCCGAATGCGCTGGACGAAGAAAACGCGGAGCATCTTGTTATCCGCATGAAGGACAAAAACAGCACGCTTCTTCTGGAACTTTTCTATGACATTTACAGTGAATGCGATGTGATTTGCAGGCGCAGCAGACTGCGGCAGCCCGGCACGGAGAAGGTGCAGGTAAGGCGGCTTATGAGCTGCCAGGTGGATTTTCCTGCGAATGATTTTGTGTTTACCACTTTTCACGGCGCATGGGCAAGAGAAATGCGGAAATATGCGGTGCCGGTCAGGGCGGGCAGGTTTGTGAATGAGTCCTACACCGGGACATCCTCCGGCAGAGCCAATCCGTTTGTAATGCTGGGAAAGGAGCGGACCGGCGAGGATGACGGGGACTGCTACGGCTTTCATCTGGTGTACAGCGGCAACCATTATGAATCCCTGGAAGTGAACGGTTACGGAAAAACAAGACTGGTAACGGGCATTAACCCACGGAATTTCAGTTGGCAGCTTACGCAGGGAGAGGAGCTGGAGGCGCCGGAAGCCTTCATGACCTATTCGCCCGAAGGGTATAACGGCATGAGCCGGAATATGCACCGTTTTATCCGGGAGTATATTGTCCGGGGCGAATGGAAGAAAAAGGAGCGTCCGGTGCTGCTTAACAGTTGGGAAGCCTGCTATTTTGACATCAACGAAAGAAAACTGCTGTCGCTGGCAAAGGCGGGCAAGGAAGCCGGAATTGAGCTTTTTGTCATGGATGACGGCTGGTTTGGACACCGTGACAACGACAAATCCTCCCTCGGCGACTGGCAGGTGAACACGAAAAAACTGCCCGGCGGCATAAAGGGCATCTGCCGGAAGATAAACGATATGGGACTTTCCTTCGGCATCTGGGTGGAGCCGGAAATGGTCAGCACGGACAGTGAGCTGTACCGGCAGCACCCGGAATGGGCGATGGAGATACCGGGCAAGGACCATTCCGAGGGGAGAAACCAGAGGCTTCTGGATGTGGGACGTAAGGATGTGCAGGATTTTATCATAGAAAGCATGAGCAGCCTGTTTTCTTCGGCGCCCATTGCCTATGTGAAATGGGATATGAACCGGATTTTTACGGATTATTATTCCCGAGAGCTTCCGGCGGACAGACAGGGAGAAGCGGCGCACCGGTATGTCATCGGTCTGTACCGCTGCATGAAGGAACTGACGGAAAAGTTCCCCCATATTTTATTTGAGGGCTGCGCGGCGGGCGGCAACCGTTTTGACCCGGGCATCCTGTGTTATTTTCCGCAAATCTGGGCAAGCGACAATACGGATGCCTTGTGCCGGGCGGAAATCCAGACCGGTTACAGCTACGGTTATCCCCCTTCCGTTATCAGCGCCCATGTTTCTTCCTGCCCCAATCATCAGACGCTCCGCACGACTCCGTTAGAAACCCGTTTCCAGACGGCAGCCTTCGGCATCTGCGGGTATGAATGCAATTTCTGCGATATGAAAAAGGAAGAATTTGAGGCGGTGAAGGTTCAGATTGCTCTTTATAAGGAATGGCGGGATGTGCTGCAATTCGGACAGCTTTACAGGGGCAGAAGCTTTACGGACGGTACCTGCGAGGGCAGTGTGCTGGCAGGTACGGAAGGAAATATTACCGAATGGACGATAGTTACGGAGGACCGAAAGCGGGCAGCGGGCTTTTATCTGCAAAAACTGGTGCAGCCCAATACGCAGTACGGCTGTTACCGGGCAAAGGGGCTTGCACCGGAGCTTTTCTACCACTTTTCTAACCGGAAGCTTTCTATAAATGTGAAGGAATTCGGCGACCTGGTCAACACCATGTCCCCCATTCACATCCGGCAGGATTCCTTCGCCCACAATATGATTGCCCGATTTGTAAAAATGGACGGGGAAACGGAAGATTTGGTGGCGTGCGGAGACGTTCTCATGTATAATGGAGTAAAACTGAAGCAGGCGTTCGGCGGCACGGGTTACAACGGAGAGGTGCGCTTCTTCCCTGATTTTGCATCCCGGATGTATTTTATGGAAGCCGAGTAAAGGTACCTGCGTCGCTTCGCTGGAAGGAAAATATACATGGAATGGCAGGAATTTGAAAGAAAATTTCCGCAAAAATTAAATGAACAGCAGAAGGAAGCAGTACAGAGTGTGGAAGGCCCGGTACTGCTTCTTGCTGTGCCCGGCTCCGGCAAAACCACGGTGCTGGTGACCCGCCTCGGCTATATGATTTACGCAAAGGGCATTGCTCCGGAAAAAATTCTGACGGGGACCTATACGGTGGCGGCGACCGAGGACATGGCAGCCCGCTTTGCCTCCCTGTTCGGAACGGATATGGCAGACAGGCTGACCTTCAAGACCATTAACGGCATCTGTGCCGGCATCATACATACTTACGGCAGAAAAACGGGCAGGACGCCCTTTGCCCTTCTGAACGATGAAAAAGTCATTGCGGACACATTAGCGAAAATCTACCAGAAGACGGAACGGACATATGCCACGGAAAGCGATTTGCAGACGGTACGGACACTGATTACCTACATCAAAAACAGCATGCTCACGGAATCGGAAATCCGGGAACTGGACAAAACCGCCGATATGAAAATCTCCGCTATTTATAAAGAATACAATAGCTGGCTCCGGGAGCAGAAGCTGATGGACTACGACGACCAGATGGTGTATGCCTACACCATGCTGCAGCGGTTTCCGGAGCTTCTTAGCCTGTATCAGGATAAATTTCCGTACCTGTGCGTGGACGAGGCGCAGGACACTTCCAAAATCCAGCATGCCATCATAGCCCTGCTTGCATCCAGGACGGAAAATCTGTTTATGGTGGGAGATGAGGACCAGAGCATTTACGGCTTCCGCGCGGCGTACCCGGAGGCACTGCTTTCCTTTGAGAAAAACCACCCCGGCGCCAAGGTGCTTTTAATGGAAGAAAACTTCCGCTCCGGAGCCGGCATCGTAAAGGCTGCCGATACCTTTATCCAGAAAAACACGCTTCGCCACAAAAAGCACATGCGGGCAACAAAGGACGGAGAGGAAGTAGTAAAAGAGATAGCGGTGAAAACCAGGGACGACCAGTACCGCTACCTGGCAGCCGTGGCGGAAAACTGCGCCGCCGCCGGCGCTTCCCACACTGTGGCGGTGCTTTACCGGGACCATGAGTGCGCCCTTCCTCTGATTGATTTGCTGGAGCGGAAGGAAATTCCTTACCGCATGCGCAACGCGGAAATCTCCTTTTTTACTCACCGCACGGTGCTGGATGTGCTGAATATCATGAAGCTTGCCATGCATCCGAAGGACGCCGAAACCTTTTTACAGGTCTACTACAAAATCAATACCTACATCCGGAAAGAGGACGCCCTGCAGATAGCCAGAATCAGCGAAACACAGGACATTTCCGTGTGGAATGCGGCAGTGCGTTACCATGGGCTGAGCGATTATACCATGAGCAGTGTGCAGAATACGCGCATGCACATGCAGCAGCTTCTGACGGAACGGGGCGACAAAGCCGTGAAGAGGATTTTGTATTACATGGGGTATCAGGAATATCTGGAACGATGCGGGCTGAAAGCCGATAAGATAGAAATTCTGCAGATTTTGGGAAGCCGGGAAGACTCCATGGCGGGACTTCTGCAAAGACTGCGGGAACTGCAGGATATCCTTATGCAGAAAGAAACGGACTATAGCTGTAATTTTATTTTGTCCACCATACATGCCAGCAAGGGACTGGAGTATGACACGGTGTATCTGATGGATGTGACGGACGGCATTCTGCCGGCGCAGATGTTAAAAAATCCGGAGAAGGCATCAAGAGAAGAACGGGAAACCTACGAAGAGGAACGGCGTCTGTTTTATGTGGGGGCAACCCGGGCGAAATCCGAGCTGTACGTTTTCACCACGGGCAAGCCCCATAGCTTCTGCAAAGAACTTTTGGGCAAAGAATGGCAGGTTACCCTGCCGTATGCAACCAAAGTGGAACTTAAAAAGCCGGAAGCCCCCGTTACATGCAGAGTAAAACGCCCGGTGCAGTGATGCCGAAAAACAGTACCGCCGGGAACGAGAACACAAGATACATAAGCGGTATTTTATTACGGATGGGTTGTATTTTTCGGCGAGAAAGCAAAGAAGCGGACAAAAGGATTTGGGGTTACACCTTGACAACCGACCATAAAAAGTGATACACACATATATGGAAGTGTTTATTATAATATCACTCAAATATAAGGAGAAAAAACATGCAGGAATTAAAGCCAATCAAAGAAGGTAAAGTACGCGAGATTTATGACAACGGAGACAGCCTGATTATGGTAGCAACCGACCGTATCAGTTGTTTCGACGTAATTCTGGACAATATCATTTCCAAAAAGGGAACCGTGCTGACACAGATGTCCAAGTTCTGGTTTGACATGACCGAGGACATTATTCCCAACCATATGATTTCTGTGGATGTAAAGGATATGCCGGAATTTTTCCAGCAGGAGAAATTTGACGGAAACAGCATGATGTGCCGAAAGCTGCAGATGCTTCCTATCGAATGCATTGTCCGCGGCTACATCACCGGCAGCGGCTGGGCAAGCTACAAGGAAAACGGAACCGTTTGCGGTATCAAGCTTCCCGAAGGCTTAAAGGAGTCCGACAAGCTGCCTGAACCCATTTACACCCCTTCTACCAAAGCCGAGATTGGCGACCATGATGAAAATATTTCTTTCGAGCAGAGCATTGCCCATCTGGAAAAGTACTTCCCCGGCAAGGGCGAGGAATACGCAACCAAGATTAAGGATTACACCATTGCTCTTTACAAGAAGTGTGCGGAATATGCCCTGACAAGAGGCATCATTATCGCCGATACCAAGTTTGAATTCGGTCTGGATGAAAACGGCAATGTGGTACTGGGCGATGAAATGCTGACCCCCGACAGCTCCCGTTTCTGGCCTGCCGATGTTTACGAACCCGGCCACGGACAGCCTTCCTTCGACAAGCAGTTTGCCCGCGACTGGCTGAAAGCCAATCCCGAAAAGGGCTGGAAGCTTCCCGAAGATGTGGCACAGAGGACCATCGACATTTATCTCGAAGGCTATGAAAAACTGACCGGCAAGCCGCTCGGAAAGTAAAAGTTTATACTGGAAATGTGAACGCAGGGCTTTGTAAGAAGGCTCTGCGTTTTTTGCTATGTACCTTAAACTATGCGTTCAATGACAAATCGGGTATTCTCACTTAAAATGATAGCAGAACGATAAAAGAAGACATCTTGAGAGAAGATTTATGAAAACGGAGGCCGCTATGGAAAAGGAAAGATGGTTCCTGTTAGGCGATATTCACGGCAAACCGGAGGTAATCCGGAATTTTTACGAAAAGAATAAAGAGCGTTTGCAGTTGGATGCCGGAAACAATCATATCATTCTACTGGGGGATGTGGGGGCAAATTATGCTCTGCAGGGTCAGCAGGATGCAAGGTTTAAGAAGGCACTTTCCAGGTACCCGTTTACCTACATCTGCCTCAGGGGAAATCATGAGGCAAGAGTGCAGAAGGTAATGGAGATGAACCCGGAAAAATGGGAATCAAAAAAGAAATACGGCGGCGAAATTTATGTGGAAAAGAAATTCCCGCATATAGAATACTTATCCGACGGACCCGCTGTATATGAATTTTACGGTTACAAAACATTTTCAATTCCGGGAGCTTACAGTGTGGACAAATGGTATCGGTTAAGCCATGGCTGGGCATGGTTTGAGGATGAGCAGTTGTCGGAGGAAGAAATGAACACAGGCAGAAAGATAAAGACGGAGGAACTGGAATTTGACCTGGTGATATCCCATACCTGTCCGATATCTTATGAACCGCGGGATTTGTTTTTGCCTTATATTAACCAGGAGACGGTGGATAAGCGGATGGAGCAATACCTGGGTGAAATAGAGGAAGGTCTTTCTTATAAACGATGGGCGTTCGGACATTTTCATGCCGACAGACTCTATCCGCAGAAGGACGGCAAACAAATGCTGATGCTGTTTAACCGGAGTGTGGTGGATTTACAGAAGTTCATGCACATGACCGAAAAAGATGGACTGCAGGACATACTGGCGTGAAGAAAAAAGCATATCGCAGTTGCAAAGAATACCAGTGAGCCAAAAGCCGAAAGAGCACTTGTTGAATTGCGCAAAAAAGGAAAACGCACAAAAAATATACCGGCATAAGGGAAGTCAGTTTTCGCAGAACGCATCATGAAAAGGAGGAGATACCATATGGAGAGACCGCATTTTGACATTGTAGCAAGCGGAGAACGGATGAAAGAAATCCGCAGGCAGCGGAAGATTTCCGTGAAACAGGTTGTGGAATACATGGGCTTTGAATCGACCCAGGCCGTGTATAAATGGGAAAACGGAAAATGCTTTCCACAGGCGGATAATTTAGTAGCGCTGGCAATGTTGTATCAGGTAAATCCGTCAGAACTTTTAGTGGAAGAAACTCCGGTGGCTTCTTCCTGCCAGTTCGGGAAAAACGTTGCAGCTTAGTGAACCACCGGTTGCTCGACATCCGGCATTTCACAGGATATCATAAGGACATAAACAACAGACAGACGCGTACAGCAATCAATACAAATTACAGTAAATCACGAAGAAAAATTTTTTCCTTGGGAAATTTCATTTTATCTGCGTCTGGTAGAAAAATACGGACAACATGAGGAGGTAACTATGAAAAGAGCATTTTGGTATGACGAATCACATATGGACCAGCAGATTGCGGAAGTGGATACCACAGAAGCTCATGTTGTCCGTTTTGCTAAAAATTACGGAAATACATCCGTAACCGAAAACGGTGCGGTGGGCTACCGAACCACAACAAAAGCACTGTTAGATTTGAATTTCAAGGTTTCTTCTTTGAGAAAACGAAGCGAGAGCGAAATCATCGAAGGGTACATAAAAGCATTTCATGAGTCCCCCAAGTATGCCGTAAAGTGGCTGTTCTTTTTAAGGGATATTTTGGAAGGAATGGGAGAAAGAAGAACTTTCCGTATCGGATTGAAATATCTCGCCATATCCCAGCCCAAGATTGCGCAGGCAATTCTACCCTTTATTCCGCAATACGGACGCTTTGATGATGCGCTTGTACTGTTGGACACGCCCCTTGCCGCTGACGTGGCAGCTTTTTATAAGGAGCAGCTAAAAAGAGATTTGGAAGCCATGAAATGCGGCACACCTATTTCTTTACTTGCCAAGTGGCTTCCCAGCATCAACACATCTTCTGCTAAAACAAGGGAATATGCGGGAAAACTCTGCCGCCATTTTAAGATGTCGCAGAAAGAATACCGTAAGACACTGTCCCGGTTAAGAGCCTACGGAAACGTAGTGGAAACGAAAATGTCCGCTTCCGATTGGAAGAGTATTGCTTATGAACAGGTGCCCGCAAAGGCAAATCTTCAATATGACAGGGCGTTTGCAAGGCATGACTTGGAAAGAAGGACAGCATACCTTGAAAGTGTTCTTTCAGGAGAAGGAAAACTGAATGCAGGCGGTCTGATGCCCTATGAAATCGTACATCGATTTATGAAAAACGCTCCCTGCGGGGCGGGGCTGAAGGATGATCTTCTGGCAGAATTAATGTGGAAGAAAATCCTGACCGACGGCTTCACTAATGACTGGGGCCTGGAGGATGCCATTGTGGTGGCGGATGGCTCCGGCAGCATGTTTTCCTTTGCTTCCGGCAGCGGTTCTGTCAGTGCCATTGAGGTCTGCAACTCCCTTGCTATTTACTTTGCAGAGCAGTTAAAAGGGGTATTTCACAACAAGGCAATTACCTTCAGTGAACACCCGCAGTTTATCGACTTGAAGGACAACACCAGCCTGAAGGACAAAATGGAAATCATGTTTGCCCATGACGAGGTGGCAAACACCAACATTGAAGCTGTGTTTAACCTGATTCTTGACATGGCAAAAAGTCGGGAGGTGCCCAGAGAAGAACTGCCTAAACAGGTGCTCGTCATCTCCGATATGGAGTTTGACTGGGCTGTGGGAAACAACAGTTGGTCCCCCACCAGACGAAAGCCTGTAAATGATGGGCTGTTTGAAAGAATTGCCGCAAAATACGAAGAAAACGGCTACCGGATGCCGCGTCTTATCTTCTGGAATGTGTGCGGCAGAACGGACACCATTCCCAAGGTGGACAATGAAGAAGGCCTGTGCCTTTTGTCCGGTTTTTCCCAGAATGCCATGAAGATAGCAGCGGACAGGACACAAAAAGACCCCTACGAGTCTTTGCTGTCGGTGCTCAATTCGTCCCGGTATCAGGCAATTGAGGATGCCATAAAAGAATATGTTGCGTAAGCAAGTGAAATCAACCTATTGTTCCGAACAATAGGTTGATTTTGTTCGGAACAATAGGTATAATATAGACAAACGATTATTCCGAACAAACAAGGAGCACCCTATATGGAAAAGTTTATGACAACGAGAGAAGCATCTGAGAAATGGAATATTACAGAACGAAGAATCAATGTTCTTTGTAAAGAGGGCAGAATTCCGGGCGCCTATAAAGACAATAAGCGGTGGCTGATTCCGAATGAAACAGAAAAACCGGCAGATAAGCGCCTGAAAGGAAGAAACAGAGTTCCCGGTACGGAAGAAAAATTAACAGGTAAGAAGCTGCCACTGCCTATCGGGATATCTGATTATCGCAAAGCATCCGATGAATATTATTATGTGGATAAGACATTACTGATTCGGGATTTTATTGATGAACGTCCGCAGGTTTCTCTATTTACCCGTCCGCGTCGATTTGGCAAAACATTAAACATGGATATGCTGCGCGTCTTTTTTGAACGTTCCAAGGAGGATACTTCCGTATATTTCAAGGACAAAAAAATCTGGAGGTGTGGCAAAGAATATCAAGATTATCAGGGAAAATATCCGGTTATTTATGTGACCTTTAAGGATGTCAAATGTGACGACTGGGAAAATGCCTATGACCTTATTTATAAAATAATCAGAAATGAGATTGAACGACACAGCGAACTGCTTAATAGTGATAAAATAAGTGCCTATGAAAAAAAATACCTTACAAGTATGTTGAACGGAGAAGCGAATGAAAATGATGTGGCATTTACTTTTTTAAATTTATCCAGAATGCTTCATACACATTACGGAGTGGCACCGATTATTATTGTTGACGAATACGATACACCGATTCAGCAAGGACATGTCCGCGGGTATTATGACCAAGTTATTGACTTTATGAGAGCTCTGTTTTCCGGTGGTCTGAAGGACAATCCTCATTTGTCGTATGGCTTTCTGACAGGCATTCTGCGTGTGGCAAAAGAAAGCATTTTCAGCGGGCTCAATAACCTGAAGATAAATTCTATTCTGGACAATCGTTACAGTGAGTATTTTGGTTTTACGCCGGAAGAAGTACGGGAAATGGCGGAGTATTACGGTGTACCGGAAAAGTATGATGAAATTTGTGAGTGGTATGACGGTTACCGTTTCGGAAAGACCGAGATCTTTAATCCATGGTCCGTTATTGGGTATTTTAATAATGAATGTGTTCCACGGGCTTTCTGGCAATCGACCGGAAGTAATGACATTATCAGCGAAGTATTGAATAATGCCACAATGGAAACCTATGAGAAACTGGAATCCCTGTTGCAGGGAAAATCCATTGTCACCAATATTGATACAGGGGTAATCTATCCGCAGATTCAGAATAATCCGGCATCAGTTTACAGTTTTCTGCTGGTAACCGGTTATTTGAAGACCATAACGAACGATCAGACCTTCGGCGGTGATTATATATGTGAAGTAGCACTTCCCAATAAAGAAATTTCCTATGTATACAGCAAAGAAATTCTTTCAAAATTTGAAAATATGATTCCGCAGGCAACGGCAAGTGCCATCCAGACAGCAATTTATACTATGGATATTTCCAAGCTGAAAGAACTGCTTGAAAAATTTTTACTCCAGACGGTCAGCTTTCATGATGCAGCAAATGAAACATTTTATCATGGACTGATTCTGGGGCTTTGCGCAATGCTTAATAATCAGTATCGTCTTATATCCAATCGAGAGGCAGGAAACGGTCGTTTTGATATCCAAATGCTGCCGCTTAACAAGTTGCTGCCGGGTATTCTGATAGAACTGAAGGCAGGAAAAGATTGTACGGAAGAACAATTAAGCAGGCTTGCGGATGCAGCGTTGAAGCAGATAAACGACAAGCAGTATGATGCGGATATGATGGCACAGGGAGTGACGGAAATCTTGCAATACGGCATTGCTTTTTCGGGAAAGAAGGCGTGCGTGAGAGCGGAGGAGAAAATATTATGAGGGGGAGAAATCACTTTACTTTTTTTAACTGCATTGACTATTCAAAGAGTTGGGATCCCGTGCTTTTAGCATGTGAAATAGAAGAGTTGGAAAATAATATAAATGCATTACTTTCCGGTAAAATAAAAAAGACGGAGAGAATGGAACTGACAGAACCGGATTTCGAATTTGTTTTTTATCCAAAATGTTATGCTCAGGAAGGAGAAAGTGGAATATCTGTTATGCCTAAGCAGGAGATTGCGGATATAAGTATGGAATGGGAAGTGCATCTATGGGATGATGGATTAACGGCAAATCGGTTTATCACTGTCTTGGACAGACAGGATATGATTATTTTGCGAGATTATCTGCGTCTTGTTATGGGAAGCCTAAATGCTGAAAGCATGGAAATTCAGGAATTAATTAAGAGTGGGAAGATTGTGCCGTAACATGTAATAAAAAAGTTCTTGCAATACAACAAAGATTCTGGTATTCTACAATGATTTAGCAGTAAAGCTATCTGGAAGGTGTGGGATTTGAAAGGAGAATATTATGTATCATTATGTGAAAGACAAAGTTTTCTTGAAAGAATCCTATCGTATATGCGCTGATATAGTCAACCAATTAGTGCAGAACCTGAAGCATTATGGAATTTATTCCAGAATGTCGGTTGTAGGCAGCAAGAAAAGAGGCCTGGTTACGCAAAATGAAAGAGAAGCCATAGATTATGACTTTAATTTGTGGATTGACCATGCAGACGATATAGATGTTATCCGGGATGGGCAGGAATTAAAGAATATAGTTATGGAAGCATTCAATGAGGTACTGGAATATAATGGGTGGAAGAATTGCGACGATTCAACTTCAGCCATTACCACCAAGCAAGTTAGGTTAAAGGAAGGAAAGCAAACACCATTCAGCATAGATATTTGCATTACGAGAGATGATAATGGGGGAAACTGGTATAGGTTGATACATAAAAAGACGGGGAATGTATGGTTTGATAGGTATTACTGGGCGCAAGGCCCCTCCACCAGAGGAATTGAAGAAAAAGAACGGGCATTAAAACCGGATTACTGGGAAGAAGTCAGAGAAACATATTTAGATAAGAAAAATATGTATTTATCCAGACAGGATATGGATAATCATCCTTCTTATATTTGTTATATAGAGGCTGTTAATGAAGTGTATTACAGGGAATTTGGTAATGGATGGTTGCTTAGACGAATAATTGACCGGACAGTATATGCGAAAACATGAAAAGTCGAACTTTGTCGAAAAGAAACGATTGAAATAATATAATGTCAGGTAGATAATGTTATTAGTGAAAGAGTAACTAATATTTTGAAACACAAAGGAACGGAGAGAAAACTAATGATTACGGGAGAACTGAAAAACAAAATTGATGGATTATGGGACATTTTTGCCGCCGGTGGATTGGTAAATCCTTTAGAGGTTATTGAACAAATCACGTATCTGATGTTTATACATGACTTGGATGATTCTGACAATATAAGAGCAAAAGAGAGTGCTATGCTTGGTCTTCCGTATCAAAGTATTTTCTCTGGAGAGGTAAAAGTCGGAGACAGAACAATTGACGGGGCACAGCTTAAATGGTCAGTTTTTCATGATTTTCCGGCAGACAGAATGTATACTGTCATGCAGGAATGGGTATTCCCGTTTATCAAAACTTTACATAGTGATAAGAACAGTGCTTATTCTAAATATATGGATGATGCTATTTTTAAATTGCCAACCCCATTAGTTCTGTCTAAGGTTGTTGATTCATTGGATGAAATTTATGAAATGATGAATGAAGTGCAGACAGCCGATGTGAGAGGAGATGTGTATGAATATCTTCTTTCTAAAATTGCACAGTCGGGACGCAATGGACAATTCAGAACACCAAGACATATTATACGAATGATGGTAGAAATGATGGACCCCTCCAGTGATGAAACAATCTGCGATCCTGCGTGCGGAACATCAGGATTTTTAGTTACTGCCGGGGAATATCTGAAGGAAAAGAAAAAGGCGGAAATTTTCTACGATAAGCAGAAAAAAGACCATTTTATGAATCATATGTTTTATGGTTACGATATGGACCGGACAATGCTCCGTATCGGCGCCATGAATATGATGACACATGGAATTGATAATCCGTGCATTGAATATAGGGACAGCTTATCAGATCAAAACGCAGATAAAGATAAATATACGCTTGTATTGGCAAATCCTCCTTTTAAGGGAAGTCTTGATGCAGAATCTGTGTCCGGAGATCTGCTTAAAGTGTGCAATACGAAGAAAACAGAACTTCTGTTTTTAACTCTGTTTTTACGAATTTTAAAAATTGGTGGGCGTTGTGCATGTATAGTTCCGGATGGCGTTTTGTTTGGCTCTTCTACAGCGCACAAGGCCATTAGAAAAGAAATTGTGGAAAATCAGAGATTAGAGGCTGTTATTTCCATGCCGTCCGGTGTGTTCAAACCCTATGCGGGAGTGTCTACGGCAATTTTGATTTTCACAAAAACAGAGCATGGCGGAACAGACCATGTATGGTTTTATGATATGACGGCAGATGGATTTAGTTTGGATGATAAACGGACTCCCATTGCCGATAATGATATACCTGACATTATTGAACGATTTAAGAATCTGGATAAAGAAATTGAAAGAAAGCGCACAGACAAATCATTCATGGTTCCCAAGAAGGATATTGTGGACAATGGCTATGACCTCAGTATCAATAAGTACAAAGAAGTAGAATATGTTGCCGTCGAATATCCTCCAACTTCAGAAATTATGGCCAATATCCGTGCCATTGAGGAAGAAATCCGCAAGGAAATGGATGAATTAGAGAAATTGCTGAATAAATAAAGGAATATATGTCAGACAGAAATGAGCAGTTGATTAGCAGTCAACTATTTATTTTTTTGATTTTAAGAAAGGCAAGCCAAATTCGGGTTTGTAGGGATGATG
>ERZ808240.163-NODE-163-length-90815-cov-11.221959_pt1 | contig 90815 bp, 71 predicted proteins | sample MGYA00521084_ERZ808240 | MGnify/ENA primary metagenome ERZ808240 (study PRJEB31516, sample SAMN03275571) | gut metagenome | biome: mammalia-associated habitat; material: feces | host: Papio cynocephalus | place: Kenya | collected 2012-08-06 ...
TGATGCGGCCACGGCAAGGCCGAGGGACAGGATTATGAGTAGTATTTTTTTCATTTCGTGTCTGTAATAATGCGTATTATCTATAAACCTTTTCGATAAGCTGTAGCAGCACAAATTCATTTGAGACTGCCGAACGCAGAAAAGTGGCGTACAAAGATATGAATATTTTTAAATAACAGCTCCTTGATTCCATAACTGAGGAATCAAGGGGCTGCTCTAATCATGTAAAGTGTAATAAGTTATTATTGCGCACCAAGATCAATGTCGCGCTCAAGGGTGAAATTGTCAAAGTAAATCCTCTGCTTGTCTCTTTCTTTCCAGTTCCACCAGTTGAACAGGGTGCGGAATGACTGGCCTTGCTCCAGGATGCTCCGATCTTTGCCTTCGTAGTTCAGATCCTTGAAATACACAGTTATCTTGTGCCACTGGCCTTTACGAAGATCCTGCGAACCGACTTCAACCTTAACATCAGCGCTTTTCGTACCAAGGAAGAAGCGGTATTCATAGATACCTTCGACATCAGCATCGTCAGACTCATAGTAAACATCAAATGACATACTGTCCCAACGGGAAAGATCTATGTATTTGGTATTGTCCGACACGACGAATCCGCCTTCCCACCATTGGTTGGTACCACCGTTGCCGTCCATTGGATAATTCCAGACGACACATTTGCCGGAGGTGTTGATTCCGCTCTTGTTAGGATTATCCACAATAGATGAGACTTCACCCTTCATCGCGAGTATTCCTTCTGGTTTGAATGGATATTCTTCAGCACTTTGATTATCACCATAAGCAGGGATAAGGCCTGCGGTCTCCATGTCAAGCAACACCCACGACTTTCCGCCTGGATCAGCGATAAGGTAAGGGTTCGGCTTGTTCTTCTGGTTGATCACCATGGTCTTCTCTCCACGGACACCCTCGCCCTTGAACTTGATGGACGCTGAGCGCGGTGTCTCCTCATTGTCATATTCGTAAATCTTATAGACCTCAATAAAGGTATACGGATCCGTCTCATCTGGTTTTGTCTCGGCATGCTTTATCCAATCCTTGCCCGCTGTGCTCACAGTCTGGGTGTACTTGACGTTGGTGTGCACCGTGATCTGGATCATACCTCCGGTTGCAGGGTATTTGGACAAGTCTTCCTCTGACGAGACTTCGAAGAATATGCTTGAAGCCTGCTTGATGCTCATTGTTCCGCTGTATTCCCCGGCGATGAGTTTCAGAGTAGCCTCACGCGCTACTTGACCTTCGTTCTTGTCTATGACAAGATCAAAACTCGTCTCCCCATCGGACTGTTCTTCTGCGGGACGAACCGAACACCAACCTTCATCTTCCGTCAGATAGACCACGGAGGCTTTCCAACTGTAATTCGTCTTGAAGTTGAATGTCACGGTCTTCTGGTTGTAGTCCACATCAACACCGTTTTCAAATTGCTTTGTGCTTTCTTCCGACATCTCGAAGTAGCCGGCCACTTCCTTGTCATCCTCGGCCGAGGGGCTGCATGACCAGGCAAATGCAGCCAATGCAAGCGCTGCCACTCCGAGACAATAGACGGTAATACTAAATCTTTTCATTGTATATTGAATATTGTAATTATGTGATTACTTAAGAATATATCCTTCACCGACTCCTTTAGGGTTCTTCAATGTCATGACCCCATCAGGAGACACCTCAATGTCATTAACCTCGCCCCATTCGATAAACATGTCGTCCGTATCGAAGACACGCTTGCCGACTGCGGGAGGGAACACGATCTTCCCATCAGCCTTATTGAAGACGACGAAGATGCGCCCTGTCTCGTACTGCACCGCAGCATAGCCGTCCGGCGAGAGGTAGGCTGTAGGAGATGTGTAAATACCTGTTGCGGAATCCCATTTGCGCTGATCCAACGGCGTGGCATTCTTGTTCTCCCAGATAGAAACAACTCGGATAAGTTTCAGCCTATCAGGCACTTCACGTATGCTTTGATAGCTTGGCATATCTCCCGTGCCTCCGAAACGTGATTTCCAAAAGAAAGTCGAACCTACCGCTGCCGCGTTCCCAGCAATGATCCTGTTGCGGTCTTCCCTCCACACGTCAGGAGTGGTGCATCCCAACATGGAACGCAGCCGGGCCTCGGGCATATCCTTGAAAAGCGGGGAGTTGAAAATATCTTTATCGTTAAGAAACTGAATGTCACCGCCTCCCATTCCGGAGCCTTCCTGTATCAACAGATCCGGCATTAGCTCCTTTGCGTCCGGACGGTTTTCAACATCTTTTAACCAATGGGCATAAATACTCGTAGGCTCTAAAATAAATCTGGCACCCGGCCATATTTTCCTTACCTCTCTGAACAGCGTCTTGAAATAAGCCGCACGGCCTTCTTTAAAGGTTGGGTAGTCGTAATGCATGCCCTTGACCATCGGAGGCTCTCCATTATACTCTGCAGGAAGATCCACACCGTAGAACGCCAGTCCTGGGATGTCCCATGCCACACCTCCGAAAACAAAGCCTCTGTCTTTCCTCTCTGTTTTCTGGGCTTGCTCTATGCACTTTTCCACAATCCTATCTATCACCCACTGTTTGCGCACATCGGCCATGAGTTCATAAAATTGGCCACCGTTATGTATGTAGCCAGCTGCCAAGTTATTGGGGAATTCCGCAACGGTATCCCTCCAGACCAAGGCTTCCTCCATTTCCTTCTGCAGAGACTCCGAATAGGTAGTTCCTGGCCAAATCTGGTAGTTGCTGCAGGCATACGACTCTGGAGAGTCGAAGAAAAACTCCATATTAGCAGCATTCTGGTCATACTCCATTTCATCCATATACATTATGGCCTTATGGCGCAACTGTTTGGCGTACAAAAGATTGTCAGAGGCTGTCCCGTTCCAGTTAATCCCCCAGAGGTCATAGATGTAGGTGGTGTCCACCTTGTTAATATCCTGCTCCGGATTTATGTCCACTTTGGGCAGAAGACCATCTGCCAGACTCTTGCCGCAGGAGATGAATGCTCCCACAGCCACAGCAAGGCACAATATGTATCCCGTAAGTTTCCTCTTATTCATAATCTTATCGTCTATCATTTTCCGTTACTTTGAAACTGTGGGCTTGAACTCTTCAAACGCGACATCGTTGTCGCGGAATACCAGTGTGTCCTTCACCGCATAGGTCTTGTCGGCAGACTTCAGTTTGTAGTCCAAGTAGAAAGCAATGCGCTTCTTGCCGCCCCACTCCTCAATGTCTTTCACGAATTTGCCGTTGCCACTGATGGTATTTTCGCTGCCCTCATCGGTGGTTATCTTAACTGTGTTGTCTTTCTCATCAACGTCTATAAGGGCGCGGAATTTCAATGACGACACTGCCAGGCGGTCAGCATAAAGCAGACGGTGCATTCCGCGTGTCAGAAGCTGCGGCTTGAAGTTGGTCTTCTCGATGTAACCGCTTTCCCAACCATAGCCTTTGCCAGCGTCCTCTCCTTCTACCTGCTCCATACCTCTGCGCAGGTAGGTTCCGTGATACGGATTGACATATTTCACGGCATAAATGGTAAAATCCTTAGGCTCTACAAGCCATTGACTTGACTGACGCGGATCAGCTCCGCCCCATTTCTCTGTCCATGCCGGGAGTCCTGAAACAAGAGGAGTACTAACACGTCCTACCAGCACTGAATCAGTAGTCGCTGTGGTTATGCGTATGGGCAGGGCATAGCAGTCCTGATAGGAAAGCGGATCCTCGAAGAAAGCATCTGTCAACTGGACAAGTACACCTCCGCTAAAGTTGCCTTTCTCAATCACCATCTGGTCAGTACCGAGGGGCTCATAGTGAGTGGAAGGAAGCATTTTGAGTTCAAACTTCTCTTTGGTTCGCGTAGATTCCCCAGAGAGTTTTTCAAGCAGATTCGGTTCAACCTCAAAATTAACTATAATGTCTTCCTTGTTCTCGCGGACTCCGGCCATCGCCGCCTGGATCTCAAACCGGTGATTGTGGTCGTTTGTCAGGTCATAGTACTCCGACTCACCCAAGACTATGGTTCGAATAGGGTATTGGAAGGCAAAGTAAGTCGTTGAATAGTCAAAATCCTCGAATTCCGGCAAACGGCTCTGGCATGCGGTAAATGACACACAGGCCGAGAAGCACAAGAGAAGGAGGAATCTGTTCATTCTACTGTTATTCATTTAATTAGCTATTTTTAGTTGTTATAGTGGTTCTGTTCCAATTTCGGGGACTTCAGTAGTTCCTTTTCCGGAAGTGGAGCATAGTAGGTGAAAGTCGCATACATGCGGTCCTCGCCATCTACCGGCAAAATCTGCGGAGCCGCGATGCCGTTTTTCTGCTGGAATAAGGCACAAGACACCGGTCCGTTGATCTTCGATTTCCAACGGCGCAGGTCATAGAAGCGGAAGCCCTCGAATGACAATTCAATGCGCCTCTCGTTCCTCACAAGGTCCATGAACTCGGATGACGGCAGAGTCGCGGCGTAGGTGTCGGAACGCCCAAGGCCGGCCCTCTGTCTGATGGCACAGATGATGTCGCGGGCAGTGTAGTCCGCGTATTCTGATGCACCGTCTGCATCATAAGAGGCCGTGGCCGCTTCAGCATAGATGAGATAAATCTCGGTGAAACGTATGAGCGGACGGATGGTCCTCTGTCCTACAGGCCAGCGATTAGGATCATTTATCACAAAGTCGGGGCGCAGGGTCTTGCGCAGGTAGTAGCCGGTCCGGGTCGCCTCAGGATTCTCGATGCCGTCCTTAGTATCCTCTTTTGCCGTGTATATCTTGTTGTCCGAAGCAGTGCTCGGTGCGTTGCCGAATGACGCGCCGTTATAGATGACTGTGCGTGCAAGACGGGGATCCCTGTTGATGTAAGGCTGAGTGGGGTTATAGTCCGAACTTTGCGTTATGGGGTAGCCGTTCTTGTCTGGGAAGGCATCCACAAAATCCTGTGTAGGGTTTACTTGTCCCTTGCCGTAACGTGACGGAGGATAGTTGCGGGCCTCACGCGAATCAGCGATTTCTGACCCGTCCGTCTGGTTGGTGCGCCACAGCACGTCCTGAGGAATGTTGTCGCTTTCCCAAAAGATGGAATTGTCAGTATATCCCAATCCCGCAAGACCACCGTTCAGGTCTATCAGCTTGGCGGAATATTTCAGGGCGGAGTCGCAATACTCCACGTTGTAATAGCCATCGTTATAGGCCGGACTTGCCGCATGCATGTAAAGTTGAGCCTTGATCGCCAATGCGATGCGCTTGTCCATACGGTTTCTGTTTCTCCATCCCGTCACCCTGTCATCCCCTTCGTATTTCTCCGGAAGCAGCCGTATGGCCACATCAAGATCCTTGGATATGGACTCTACCGTGGACTGGAAAGACGGACGGCGCAGCCTTTTCCATTCCTCACTGTCCTGGCTCAGGCTCTTGTCAAGGTAAGGTATTCCTAGCTTTCTGCCTGAGACTCCCACTCCGCCATAATGGCGCAGCAAGACGAAGTGATGGTAGGCGCGCATGCCGTGGGCTTCGCCTGTCCAACGATTTCTGTAGGCCAGATCGTCTTCAGGCTTCATGGCGATATTGGTATTCGGAAGAAGTTCAAAAAACCGGTTGATGCCGTCAATGGCCTTGTAGGAAGATTCCCAGACAGACAACGGATCGAAGGTCGGACCCCAGCCGCCGTTCACCATGCGGTGGTACTCGTTGTTGTACTCGTTCATCACGGCATCGTCCGTGGCACATTCTGAGTAAGAATAGTCCGTCGGGAGAGCCGTGTAGGCTATGTCCAGAAAGCCCAATACCCTTGCAGGAATTTCAGTCACCTCACTGATATCGTAGTTATTGTCCTCCTCCAGAGTAAACATGCTGTCGCAGGAGCACAGCGGGAATGCCGCTGCAACGATCAGACAGATATTATTGAAAAATTTCATATTCTCGATTCGTTATCAAAATGATATGTTAAGGCCCAAAGCCACGTTGCGTGTGTTCGAGTATCCCGTCTGGCGATACTTGGCCTCTTCGGAGATGAACCAAAGATTGTCTCCTCTGAGATAGACGCGGATGTCTTTCACAATGGAATTCGCGAACAGTGATGAAGGCAGAAGATAGCTCAACTGAAGGCGGTCCAGTGAGAAGCAGTTTCCATCGCGCATCCAGAAGTCCGAATCACGGTAGTTGTTTTCATTGGCCTGAGCGGAAAGACGGGGATAGGTTGCGGTCTCGGCCGTTTCCTCTGTCCAGCGTCCCCTCACGATCTCGGAGTATTTTATGTCACCGTTGACACGGAAATAGTCACCGCTCATCACCCAGTTGTATTTAAGGCGTGTAGAGGCGGACACAAACAGAGTTAGTCCCTTCCATTCCGCACTCATGTTCAGAGTACCCACCCAGCGTGGATTGTAATTGCCAAGAGCGATCACGTCATCATCATTGACGTACCCGTCGCCATCTTTGTCAGCGTATCTGAGGTCTCCTTTCTTCACGCTTCCGAAAAGCTGGTTTGATGCCTCAGCCTGCTCGTCAGTCTTGAAGAAGCCACGGCTACGCAGACCCCAGAAAGTGTCGAGTGCCTTGCCGGTGCGATTCTGATAGTCATTTTTGTAAGCCTCATCCGTGCGCACCACTTTTGATGTAGCATAGAGCACGTTGAGCATGGAACTGAACTTAACTTCACCGAATTTCTTCACGTACCCGGCAGACAGATCCAGACCCTTGTAGTCATTTCTGCCGTAATTCTCGTAAGGAATATGAGAAGCCAACATCTGCGGATAGAAGCTTTTCCTCTGCATAACGAGATCGTCATTAATGACATAGAAGAAACTTGCGTTCAATGACAGGGAATTTGCCGCGAGACGGGTCTCAATGCCGGCATTGAGCTTTTTCATCTTCTCCATGCCAAGATTGTAGTTGCCTTCCACTGCCTGGCGAGCTTCGAAATTGTAGCCGCCATTGTCTCCGGTACCGAACATTCCGGCTCCCCAGTAGGTGTATTTCCAGAGATTGTAGCCCATGTCAGCGTCGGTATGAAGTATACCTGCTGAAGCTTTGAGCTTGAGGAAATTAATCCACCCAGTGTCATTCTTTCCTGCTGCTCCTACAGGAATCCAACTCAATCCCAATGTCGGGGAGAAGGCGTTCTTGTGTCCCGAAGCCAATTTCAGTGAATGGATCATAGCGCCGCTGAAATCCACCATAAACTTATTGTCAAAGCTGTACGCGGCATTGAATCCTATGTGGGAATTTCTGTCTGAATAGACGCTGCTTTCAACCGAACGATAACTGTAGAATCCGAGCACTGATGCCGAGACACTGTGCCTGCCACCGAATGTACGCTTGTAGTCAGCGGATACGTTTGCACCTATTCCGCGGCTGAACGTACCAGACTGAAGGGTCATGACACCGGTCTTGGTATCCTGATTGATGCGGTTAATTTTGAATATCTTGCCGGTGGCATCGCTCCAGACAGGCTCATACAGGGCGTAGGTGTTCTGGATAGCCTCGGAATATCCACCGTAGATATCTATGTTCATTGCTCCCCGTACCGAGAGACCCTTAGTGATTTTTGAAAGGTCATATACAAGTCCGACGTCGAACTGCATTGTCCTGCGGAAATCCCGCTGGTAGCCGTTACGGTTCAATTCGCCATAGATATTCATGCCGTAGCTGTTTTTCCCGGAAATGGTATGTCCACCCAAAATCCCTCTTCCATCGATGATATCGACACCCTCCAATATGGAAGGATCTTCAAAAAGATCGACAGACAGCAGTGGAGTGTAGTCGTTTGGACGAAGAGTCGAAGCCAATGTAAAGAAGTCTGTACGCGGATTCTGATCCAGGTCAAAGACAAAGAAAGCATTGACAAAACTCTTGAGGGACGGAGTGATATTGAAGTCAATGTTGCTTCTTATCTTGAAACGATTATAACCTGTATTATAATCATCCACCTTGTAGAGTTTGTCGTGGTTCTCCCAACTTACATTCGCATAGAAACGTGCCACATCGTTTCCGCTGGTAAACTCGCCAAGAACCCTTGTTGAGTTGGTCATCGGTTTAAGGAAGTCCGAACTGTAGTAGTCAACGTCAGGATAGCGATACGGATTGCTGCCGTCATATTTTGCTATTTCAGAAGGTCTGAACGGCGGCTGACTGCTTGGAGAGTCGTTGAGGAACGCCTCGTTGTAGAGGGTCATGTATTCGCGGGAACCCAGATACTTAGGAAGCCGAATTGGCACTTGTACTCCTGACTCAACTCCGAAACGGATGTCCCTTTTGGCTACTTTGCCCCTCTTCGTGATAATCGAGAGAATTCCGTTCTTGGCCTGTGAGCCATAGAGGACAGTGGAATTGACATCCTTCAACAAGGTGACGCTTTCGATCTCCTCCGGCTGAAGATTGTCTATATCGCGTGGCTGCCCGTCTATCAATACGAGGACATCTCCCACGCCATAAAGATTCAGTCCTGACAAGAGGCCTGCTCCATAGGATGAGATGAGGGTTGATACCCCTGAATAATTATCTTTCATGACTATCCGGGGCATGTCAATGGAGGTGACACTCCCCGGAGTGAGTTCTTCGGTGACTGTCTTGAATACAAGCTGAAGTGTGTCGGCATCATTTGCTGCGACATTCTCCTCCTGGGCCGAGCACACGAGGCTTCCCATCAGCAGAGTCGAGGCAAAAATGCCTTTCAGGCTCTTTGCGGACATGCGGGTTCTGTGGTTATATTCTGTTCTGTTCATTGTGCAATGGTCTGTTAATGATTATTCCCAACCCGGATTCTGATAGAAGCCTTCATATATATAGGATTGCTCGCGCTTTAAAGGGAACCAGTAGTGCCTCTGCTCGAATATTCGGGGTGTGTGGTAGGGCTTTACCTGATAGTAACTGTGATCCTTGTCATACTCAAGGATCTTTATGTCCTTGTATTCCGGCAAATGTGCCACATACCAACGGCGGGTATCATACCACCTGTGGTTCTCATAGCAAAGTTCCACGGCCCTTTCCCTGCGGATGGTTTCCCTAAGCTCTTCTTTCGAAGCGACAAGATGCGCAGGAGTCGGAAGGGAAGTGCCGTCAGTATTCTTAACCCTGTCTCTGACAGCCTTAAAAGCCTGCACGGCAGTGACTTTGCACTCAGCCGGAACGCCATCCGGACCGTACAGTTCATTCGCTGCCTCGGCATACATAAGGTACACATCTGCAAGCCTGATCACAGGAAGACGCTGGGCACAATTATACGAGTCACTACTGCCAGGGTAGATGTAATCATCACGATATTTCTTCCACATGTAGCCTGTAATCGTGCCTTTTTCCTCACCGTAGTCTGTACCACCGACATAAAGCTCGGCCCTCCACTCTTCGTTGTTCCTCTTCATCAATATAGAGCCGTCTGTCACTATGTTGGTATAAAAACGCGGATCACGGTCAGCCCAAGGGTCTTTGGAAGGATCGTTGTAGACAGACGCATCGAACGGTTCGCCATTGCTCATGCCGAAGTTCTGCACATAATTCTCAGTGGCGCCGCAGACATCAACCCATGCACCCATACGTTTGTTGCAGTCACCTATCTGCTGGGCTTGCGCCTGCACCAAAGGGACATTCAGCACACCCTCCTTCCCTGAACATGGAATCTCCGAATTGCGGCGATAGAAAAGCCCGCTGTAATTATTCCAATCTTCCAGTCCATAAACGTCACCGCCCATAATCTCGGACTTCTCCATAACTTTGCCGAAATATTTGAGAGCCTTGTGGAGATACTCCTCATTGTAGGTGTATGATCCCGTTACCGTGCCATTCATAAGCGGACTTGCAGCATACAGCATGGCTTTGCCCAAAAGCGCGTAGGCAGCGCCTTTTGTAAAGCGGTCCTTGTTGGTGCCGTAGGTCATTTGCCCGGTAGGAGTGTCCTGCCAGTCATCAGGCAGAAGTTCCGCAGCACGAACCAAATCTTCTTCTATCTTATCTGAAGATTCGTGATAGCTCAAGCGCTGAAAGCGCAATTCCTCATCAGGAGAAAGCGACCTCGTAATGTAGGGCATGCCGCCCCAGATGCGGATGATGTTGAAATGAAGAATTGCCCTCAACAACAGAGCCTGCCCCTCTATGAGATTGCGCTGATCCTCAATGTTAACATTGCCGTAAGGGGTTTTCAACATGTCAAGGTGCTCCAGGGCTATGTTTGCCTTACGGATTCCGAGCCAGCCGCCTTCCCAATAGCCGAGGCGGATTTCACCATTGTTGCCACCATTCTTCCATGGGTCGGAGTCGTACCGGTCATTGCCGCTCAGGTTCTTCTGAGCGTAGAAATATACCTGGTTGATGTCGTAGAATGTACGATAATCGTTGGTGATGTTGTCGATATACCAGGCCTTTGTAGAAACCACATCATCGGCAAAATTGAAGGGTCCGGTGGTTATAGGATCGTTCATGCAGTAGTAGGCATTCTCAATATAACCCTGGAACTTCTCGAAGGAGCCGAATATATCCTCCTCGCTCAGTCCAGCATCGGGAGACTTGTCCAGATAGTCGCGGCATGAGACCGCCGACAGGTAGGAGGCCGACAAGCATGTCAGTATCAGTATTTTATATATATTCTTTATCATATCTTTCTCTATCAAATCTCATAGCGTTTCAGAATGTGACATTCAAGCCAAGGCTGAACCTTTTCACAGGAGGATAGCGGTTTCCGTAGTCATACGACTCACGCTCTTCAGGCATCTTGGACCAGAAGAACAGGTTATGACCGGATGCAGTCAGTTTCAATGACGACACGCGCAGTTTGTGAAGGATCTTGCCTGTGAACGTGTAGGAAAGTTCCGCACTCTTGAGACGCAGGTATGATCCGTCCAACCAGATTCCGCGAGTCGAGTTGCCGCCGCCCAATGCATAAACTGCATCCGGATTGTCCGGAGTCCAATAATCCCATAGCCTCGGATTGGCGAAAGGTGCCAATGCGCTCTTGGTCAAGGTCATAGTATTGGCGAAATTATAAGAGATATTATAGACACCAAGGAACTGAACCTGGGCGCTGAATCCCCCATAGTCGAGGCCGAGGAAGAAATTGTATGTATTTTCGGGGCGCGTAGGATAGCCGTAAGGAATCTTGTCATTCTCATTGATGACTCCATCTGCATTATAGTCAATGTTCGCCACGCTTCCAGGAAGTCTTGACGTGTTGTTTTCTCCACCGACACGTCCGTAGACGTCATCCCAACTCGTGATGAACTTGTCCTGATCGACGTATGTCTTTGGCTGGTCAATCCTGAAGCCCTCATTCTTCTGATAGTCCGGTATCAGCTCCGGATCATCCATGGATATGACTTCTTCCTTTGCATGCGCGAAGGTATAGCGCAGCCATGGAGACCATTCACCGAACGAACGGCGCAGAGTCACATCAAGTTCGAATCCTCTGTTGCGCACCTTGCCCAGATTCGCTGCTACAGGGGCTGCTCCGAAATAACCCGGGACGCTACTTGCACGCTGGGCAGCTGACAGGAAAACCTTGTCTCTGTTATCCTGGAACAAATCAAACGTTCCGGAAATCAAATGGTTGAAAAAGGCAAATTCGAGCCCGATGTTCTGCTTAGTAGAGACCTCCCACTGCAGATCGGGATTGCCCACCTGAGCCTCTTTATACTGCTGGTAACTTGCCCCCTGAGAGTTGCCATAAGGGCCCTGGAAGATAGTACCGAACACACCCTTTGCGTTACTGTCACCGACTGCCCAAGTGCTCATGTAGGCCCAACGCTGTGCCGCGAAATTGTCGCTTCCGACCTGTCCGATGGAATAACGGACTTTAAATCTGTCGACAACCTTCCTCAGAGGCTTGAAAAACTGCTCTTCAGATATTTGCCAACCAAGACCCAATGACGGGAAAAAGCCGAAACGGTATTTTGCGGCAAACTTCTCCGACCCGTTTACTGAGCCATTGGCCTCCACGAAATAACGGTTGTCGTATGCGTAAGTAAATCTTCCGACCCAATCCTCACGATAATGAGGGAACTCGCTGCCATCTGCCGTCTGCTCGCGGCTCATAAGGGCAAGTGCCGTCACGTCATGTTTGCCGAAACTGCGAGCATAGTCAGCCTGTACTTTGTAATAGATTCGGCGTACAGTGCTGTTGACGGACAGTTTCTCGCCATCGAACCACGGCGGTGTGGGATAGTAGTCCATATCGTTGTCGCCTTTTGGCGGATAGCCTCCGAGTACTTCGCCGGTGTATCTGTCGACTGCCTTGGTGAGCACGTTCGACCATCCGAAGTCCCTTTCAGAGAGGAATCTGGTATCAAATGAGAACGTTCCCGATGCGGAAAGTCCTTTTGTGATGAAGTCCAGCTTCTGCTTCAGAGTGATGTCCGACATCATCTGTGCAGTATTCGTTTTCTGGAAATTGGTCAGACCGGAAAGAACCGCAACCGGGTTCTTCTCGGTACCTCCATAAGGTGCACCATAAGCTCCATCCTCATACTTTATCGGGAATATGGATTGGGAGAGGCTGTAAAAAGCATTCCAAATTTCTCCGTACGAGCTTGGTATCTCTTCCTTCATCCTGATAGAGCTGGCAAGATTGATACTAACGACTGTAGACGGTGTGAAGTTAAGATCCACATTCAGTCTTATGTTATAATGTTCAAATCCGAACTGTGGTTTGAACGGCAGATCGTCATTGGTCTCACCAGACTTCAAGATATCGTCATCTTTCAGATATGAGACAGCTGCAAAGTACTTGGCGAACTTGTTTCCACCCGTTACATTCAGGTCATATCTCTGTGTCATGGCGAAGTCCTTGGTGATTGCCTCGGGCCAGTTGACATTTGGATAGAGATCAGCCTCGGTGCGAGATGACGGATAACGGAATTTATTGGTCTCCCCTACCGGAGAATAATAACCCCAGCTTGCCTCATCGTTTGGGAGGAACTTCTCAACCCATTCGTTCTGGTAACGATAGGTGTCATAAGCATCCTGAAGATCTGGCATTTCACCAATCTTCTTGAATGTAGTGTTGGCTGAGAAAGAGACACTCGCCCTTCCTTCCTTTCCTCGTTTTGTAGTTATGAGGATCACGCCTTCCGCTCCTTTAACACCGAACACGGCCGTCGCGGAGGCATCTTTAAGCACGGATATGCTTTCAATCTGTCCAGCATCAATGTCCGACATCTTTCGTTCCACACCGTCAATGAGTACCAACGGAGATGAACCGTTCCAGGAGGAAAGTCCACGGATAGTGATAGCCGGGTCATCGTTACCGGGCATATCGGACGCGGTCTGGGTGGAAAGGCCGGGCATAAGTCCGGAAAGCATCTGTCCCACGTTTCCCTGCACGCCGGACTTCATCAATTGCTCTCCCTTAGCCTGCGCAATGGCTCCGACGACGCTTTCCTTTTTCTGTGTACCATAGCCCACAACGACCGTCTCTTGGATGGACAACGCGTCTTCCTGCAATGTGACGTTAAAATTAGATCTTCCCTTTATCGGAATATCCTGAGTGACATAGTTGATGTAGGACACCTCGAGTACGTCAGAGGTGCTCGCTTCTATGGAAAAGCGGCCATCAATATCAGTTATGGTTCCTTTTCCACGCCCCTTCAGCATGACGCCGGCTCCGATAAGAGGTTCACCGTTGGCATCGGTTACAACACCCGAAACCATGGTCTTCCGTTCCTGCGTAGGGTTGTTGGGCATGGCTTTACTTTGAGAAGTCCGGATGGGAGTCTTCGTTATGACGACCTGGCGGCCTCTCACCGTGTAGCCCAGTCCTTCCCAGAGGACTTTGTCCATGACATCAGAGATGCTAGCATTATTCACGCTGACACTCACGCTCTTGTCTAGCTTAACCTCCTCTTCGTTGTAGAGAAAGACATAGCCGTAATTCCGCTCGAGCATTTCGAGCACCTCCTTGGCGGGGGTATTCTTCACCGAGAGGGTGATGCCCGTGGTCTGAGCCGCAGCGCTCATGGCGAGCAGCGCAATGCTCAAAACAAAACAACTCTTGCGGATGAAACTGGTAAGTTTCCTTGTTCTGTTCATTTATTAGACGTGTTAGTTAGTATATGTGACTATATAGTTCGTATTTCATATGCCACTTCTCCGCGACCGACAGTTCCAAATGAATTTGGACTACTCTCGCTCAACGAAAAGGCTCTATTTTTTCAGCGCCTTAACATAGTTATGACATAGATTCCGTTTTTCTCTTTCCGATAGGATATTCCGGAGACAATTGAAAGATTTTCCAAAGCATTTTCTAAACTTCCTGAGATATCCATATTACCAGTGATGGATAATCCCTTGACGGTCTCATCACATACGAAGTCCGCATTGTAATGACGTGCGAGACTACTGAGAACGTCTGCGATGTCTGAACGTCTGAACTTAAGGAAATTTGTCGTCCAACATACATAGTCTTCCGCCTCTACGGTCTTCACCTCAGCACCTCCTGACCGATCAATTGTGAACCTTTGGTTGGGGCTCATAACATAATCATCATCCAAACGTTCTGAACCGACTTTGACCCGCCCGGAAACGAGAACCACGCTTTGGTATTCTTCATCCTGATAGGCCTTCACATCGAAACTTGTCCCGAGCACTGATACGCTCATCTTGTCTGTTATGACTTCGAATGGACGGCTTTCGTCATGCGCCACATCAAGGTAAGCCTCTCCATTGAGATATAAGATTCTGGACTTCCCTGCCATTTTTGCATTGAACGCTACTATTGACCCAGCATTAAGATGTATCTCCGTACCATCCGAGAGCTTCAGACGAGCTATCTTTCCGTAAGGCACGAACAGTTTGTGAATCTCATCTTCAGCAGCGATGTCTCGTAAATGAGTCTCACCATCGGAAGTTATTGACAGAGTGCTTTCAGTATAGGTAACTTTGGCATTTTCCGCGACATTGACAGTGTCACCAGGAAGAACAAGGCTTATTTCTCCGCATTTTTCCGGAGAATAGTCTGCCACCAACTGGAGTCCAAAACCGCCCTCTTGTGAATTATTTAAGACAAATTCGCTATAAATAAACACCCCGACAACGACGGCCGCAGCCATTCCCACTGAAGCAGCAAGAAACTGCAAGAAAACCTTGATGATTCTGTTCCGTTTTCCTGCAATCCTATAATCCCTGTCGATCGAGAGCCACAGTCTTATCCTGTCCGATTTACTGATATGTTCCTCGATGGGCTCCATTACAGAGAAAATCTCGTCCGTCAGCTTGTCTTTATTACTCATTTCATCAGTTATTAACAGTCTATGTGGTCATATTGTCTGGTGGACTCAACATGTTTATGACACCCATAGACAATAAAACAATATAGTAGACTGCGGAAACGTGAATTTTATACTCACACCCCCACACTTTTTTAGAAATTATTTTGAAATGATTCCCGAATTATATTATGAAAATTCTTCGAGGCAGTTCAAGTCAATGGCCGGAAAGGGCCTTAAGAGAAAAGTTGAAACATTTCAAAACAATTTCCATGTAGATTTTAAAAAACTTACTGATTGAAATGCTCCTTGAGACGAGAATTTTGTCCTAGAATTAGAATGAGTTCAGACAAAGAGATTAAGGAAAACCGCTAAAGACATTAATTTTCTGACCTTTGCAAGAGCCCGGGACATGAGATTTCGGACGGACTGGATGTTCATGTCCATCATAGAGGCGGTCTCTTCGAAGGAGAAGCCCAGGGTATAATGAAGATAGACAGCTTCCTTCTGTCTGTCCGTCATGACAGACAACGCACGTCTGTACCTTTCCTCTGTCTCGGCACGATTCTCATGTTCGCACGCTGCATCATCCGAGAGCCTCCATTCGACATTAAAAGGCACGTTATCAATACTTGTGGAAGGTAATCCTCCCTCCCTAAGCCTGCGGTTGTCGTAAATCTGGCTTCGGAGAGACTTGAACAGATATGCCTTGGGACTTCTGACTTCGGCGGGAAGCCTCGCAGCACTGAACAATTTCACAAAAACATCATGGATGGCATCTCTCAGAATGTCTTTGTCAGAAATGATCTTCATCCCATAGCGGTACATATCATCGACATACAGCTCATAAAGGGAAGAGAATGCCTCAGCATCTCCTTCCCTAAACATGTTCCACAATGCGGTTTCCGACATTTCAGAATTATTCTTCATTTAAACGTCTCGTGCAAAAATGCCTGCAAATATATAGAAACGGTACCGAAATTAACCAATAAAATTACATTTATCCGGAAAAAAATCGATGTAACAGTTCGTCCTTTCTTGAAATTTATTTCTGCCGGAGGGTAGGACTGATTAAGTCAAACCTATCATAGAAAATCAACAAATAGATATAAATTTGCAGAAGAAAGATATCGAGACCATGCTGGAAAACGAGAAAGAGCTACTAAAATCTGTTACGGATGGCAGCGAAGGCGCGTTCCGTGAAGTTTTCTCGTACTACTATCCCAAGGTCCTTGTCTTTCTGTCCGAGATCCTTAAGGACCGAGCAGTTGCCGAGGACATTGCCCAAGATGTATTCGCTAAAATCTGGCTGCTACGGGACACTCTCCCGGAAATCCATGCATTCGGGTCCTATCTCTACACCATGACTCGCAATTCAGCACTGCTCCACCTGAAAAAACGCAGCCATTCCATGACGATAGAAGATTTCGACTTTGCCGTGGACCAGACAATAGATTCCCACCTGACCGCCGCCGAGAAGGCCGTAAAGATTCGTGAGGCTGTCGAAAATATGCCGGAACGCCGCCGACGCGTGTTCACCCTTAGCCGAAACGATGGCAAATCGAACGACGAGATTGCGGAAATTCTCGGAATAAAGAAAAAGACTGTCGAAAATCTGATGAACGCCGCTCTGAGGGACATCCGCCGCGTCCTGTGTCTGATGGTATTCTTCGTTTAGCCCACCCTCGCATATACATACTTCTTCGTACTCATCGGAAGATATTTTCAAAAAAATAACAATTTCCGATGGGTGTGGAGACGATTTTTACACTCTTAATAATGTAGAAATCGTCATTATATGCGTTTTTGTCTAATGCCACATTCTTGTAACACCCTAAAAATGAGGTGGATATATTCTCTTCCCCTTATTCTAGCGTTCATCGTCTCATGTAACTGCGTGAAAAACCATGCGGTAAAACCGCCTCTGATGGGCTGGAGCTCATGGAACGCATACACCGTCAACATCTCGGACTCGATCATAAGACGTCAGGCAGACCTCCTCGTCGAACGGGGACTCAAGGAAGCCGGCTACTCAAACGTGAACATCGACGACGGATTCTTCGGCTACCGCGACGAGCGCGGCTACATGATTCCCCATCCGGTGAGATTTCCCGGAGGCCCGGAGCAGATGCGCTCGCTCTCGGACTACATCCATTCCCTCGGGTTCAAGGCGGGAATCTACTCCGATGCTGGGGACAACACCTGCGGGGCGCTCTCGAAAAATCTCAGAGACACCAATGGGATTGGCGCCGGATTATGGATGCACGACGTGCAGGACGCGGACCAGTACTTCAACAATTGGAACTTCGACTTTATCAAGATTGACTACTGTGGGGGCTTTCACCTCCACCTCGATGAGCAGGATCGCTACGAAAGGATTCGTCATGTGATTGACAGCGTGGCTGGGAGGCATATCGACATCAACATCTGCCGCTGGGACTTCCCTGGGACATGGGCAGAGAAGATTGCAGACTCCTGGAGGATGTCGGGGGACATCCGTCCCGTGTGGTCGTCGATGGCGTCAATAGTCAAGAGAAACCTCTACCTTTCGGCGTACGCGCGTGGCGGGCACTACAACGATATGGATATGCTCGCCTTGGGCTACAACATAAAGCCGTCACCCTTCTTCTGGGAGAACGGGCTGGGACTGAGCTATGCCGAAGAGGAGGCCCATTTCGGGATGTGGTGTATAATGAGTTCACCGCTGCTTCTAGGCTGCGACATCGAGTACATTCCGGAGGAGACGATGCGGATAATCACCAACCCAGAGCTGATTGCCGTGAACCAAGATCCGCTCGGACTTCAGGCTCATGTGGTTCAGCACGAAGGAGATACCTATGTCTTCGCGAAGGACGTCCTGCGGCGTCACGGCCGCGAAAGAGCCGTCGCTCTCTATAACCCTTCGGACACAGCCGCCTCGTTCAGCGTGCCTGCACAGGTGCTGGAGTTCGCCGGTCAGATGAAGCTGCGCGACCTCAACCTGCGCTCCGACCTTGCTTCCTGCGATGTCATAGAGATGGAACTTCCGCCGCATACGGCAAAAATTCTTAAGGTTGAAGGCAAACGTATTGAGCCTGTGCTGTATGAGGCCGAGTGGGGATACTGCCCAGATTTCACTGACATTCGCGGAACGGGTGTGAAATATGTCCCTGTAGAGGAGGGAGCTTCCGGACGGGCTGTGGCGATGAATCTCGGTGGCTCCGAGACAAACTGGCTTGAGTGGAGCGACGTGTTCAGCCGCCGCGGAGGAAAATATAGCTTGGCAGTCCTCATCTCCTCACCGGAGGCGGTTGATTTTGATCTGGTTGTGAACGATAAGAAGCATCACGCCTCGATTGCGGCAACGGACTCCGCATTCGTGGAGATTCCGTTCGACGTGGAGCTTCTCAAGGGAGAGAATAAGATCCGTATATCCAGTGTGACGTCACCGAAGGCGGCATTTGACTGCATAAGAATGGCAAGAAAAAAGTGATATGAGGAGAGATATTTTCATCAAATGGGACGCGATTGATGGGTCATCTGTAACACAAGAAGAAATCGACACAGCGTTTGCGCAGACAAAGAAACGTGCGGCACGGCTAGAGAAAGAGGCCAGACAGCACAGAATTGGTCTTTGGCGCGTTGTGGCGGTTTCCGCTGTGGCTGCGGCTGTCGCGCTCGGTGCCGTTGTGGGGATACGCATTTCCGCGCCACAGGCAGCTCTCGGACAGTTCGAGATTGTCGCTGACTGCGGGCAGAGGAGTGACATGTTGCTTCCTGACGGCAGCCACATCAGGCTGAACTCAGCCAGCCGCGTGTCATTCTCGACTGAATACGGAAAGACGAATAGAAACATATCCCTTGAGGGGGAAGCCTTCTTTGAAGTCGCAAAAAACGCGGAACTTCCCTTTATCGTCAGCACGGGGAACATCAGCGTCGAGGCTCTAGGAACAAAGTTCAATGTCCGTTCTTACGAGGACGGGGACGAGACCGTCACGCTCGTGGATGGCAAGGTCCTCACAACTGCGGGAACGAGCGAGGCAGTACTCTATCCGCACCATAGCATATCATACAATAGATCGTTGGGAACGCTCGGACAACCCCAGCCGACAGAAATAGGATCCGAAGTTCCATGGCTGCGAAACGAAGTGGCATTCAACGGAAGCAGCCTCACCGCAGTAGCTACCGAGATGGAACGCCTCTTCAATGTCCGCGTCATCCTCACGGATGAAAGCATCAAAACCCTGCGCTACACTGGGGTTATTCCAAACACCTCGCTCAAGGCTATGCTCAATCTAATTACAGAGACCTCGCCGGTGTGCTGGACAATAGACGGAAATGTCGTGAAACTTTCAAGGCTTAACCGGTGACATTCCGGAATGCCTTTATATAACAAACAAATAATAACCAAAAAACAATGCACCACAGATTGATGAAATGGGTATTGGCAATACTCGTCGCAATGGTCTTCGCCGTACCGTCGTGGGGACAGCAGATCACTGTCTCCGCAAAGGACAGGCCTCTTTCAGATGTTCTTTCTATCGTTGAGAAACAGGGCGATTTCAAGTTTTTCTACAGCAGCGCTCTTCCTGATATGGATAGGAAGGTCAGCATCAATGTCAAAGACAAGCCATTGAAGGCTGTCCTCGACGAACTGTTCTCAGAAACAGGGATTTCTTATGAAATCAAAAATCCGAAACTTATCGTGCTCGCTCCACGGCAGAGGCAGGACGAGCGTCCTAAAGCTCAGGAAAGGACTGTCAGCGGAACGGTTGTGGATTCGGACGGGATTCCAGTGATAGCGATGAGTGTGCTTGAAGAGGGAACTCATAACGGTACGATGACCGACGCCGACGGAAAATACACGATCACCCTGACAGGGAAAGACCCGTTGCTCCGCTACGAGGCACTAGGTTATAAAATTGTGACAGAAAAGGTTGCGGGACGCTCCGTCATTGACGTGACAGCCGAAACAGATGCCATCGCCCTTGACGCTGTCGTGGCCATCGGTTACGGAACAGCAAAGAAACGCGACCTCACAACTGCCATCTCCACCGTCTCCACCGATGACATGAAGACCCGCCCGATCACCGATGCTGCAGGCTTCATTCAAGGAAAGGTCGCTGGAGTCACAGCGCAGCAGACAAGCGGACTTCCGGGCAGTGGGATGACTATCCGCGTGCGCGGAGCTTCATCAATTGCCTCTAGCAACGACCCTCTTTATGTAGTGGATGGGGTTCCTGTCGGTGAGGGAAGCTACGCGATTGCCTACCTCTCACCATCGGATATCGAATCCATGCAGATTCTCAAGGACGCATCCTCAGCAGCCATCTATGGTTCCCGTGCAGCCAACGGTGTCGTGCTCATAACGACAAAATCAGGAAAGGCAGGCAAAGGAACACAGATTTCGTTCAGTTCATATGTTGGCCTCACGACCGTGGCCCGGACATTCGACGTACTCAACCATGAGCAGTACAAGGAACTTCTTGTAGATGAAGGACTTCAATCAATCGTAGAAGAAATGCCGTACGGGCTCAAGGACGAGACAGACTGGTTAAAGGAGACCTACAGGAATGGTCTCGCGCAGAACTACCAGCTCTCCGTCTCCAACGCCACGGAAAAGGCCAAGTACTATGCCAGTGCCGGCTACAGCAACGAGACGGGTGTCATACGCTCCACTTACAGCCGCCGCTTCAACATGAAGGTCAACACCGAGTGGAAGCTCTTTGACTGGCTTCGCTTCGGCACGGACCTGGCTTACTCAAACGGCCGCTCCAATGGTGTGAACACCGGATTGGGCGCAAACAACGGAGGTGTGGTGATTTCCGCCCTCTGTACGCCGACATACGCAAAGATCTGGGATGAGGACAACCCTGAGCACTATTGGACAAAGTTCTACGGACTGAGCGGACTTAACTCCCCGGTCGAGAACATCGCGAGGACACAGGAAAATTTCTCTTCATACGACAGGCTCATTGCATCTGGAGCTCTGACCCTTGACATCGTGAAGGGACTCAGGTTCAAATCGACCGTCTCTATGGACCGTCGATGGGGTCACGGCTACACCTACCTCGATCCCATCAGCACCGTTTTCGGACGCAAAGAGAACGGTTCAGTTACCGACACACGCAACGATGACAAGCGTATGATTTACGACAACATCCTGACCTACAACGGGCTCTGGAACGGGCACAGCCTGGAGGTGATGGCTGGAACTTCCGCAACCACCTCAGACTACCAAGAGCTTACAGCAGGAAAAACTTATCTGATGTCCAACCACAACGTATTCGGCCTCAACGCCGGAAACATGCCTAAGGGCGTCAGTCAAGACTGGTCAAAGTGGTCGATAATGTCATATCTCGGACGGCTCTCCTACAACTACAGCAGTCGCTACTACATCACCGCAAACTTCCGTGCCGATGGTTCCAGCAAGCTTGCACCGGGCCACAAATGGGGATTCTTCCCGTCTGTTTCAGCCGCATGGAGAATCAGTGGGGAGTCGTGGATGGAAGACGTTTCATGGATTGACGACTTGAAACTCCGCGCAGGTTGGGGACAACTCGGAAACCAAGCCGGTCTCGCGGACTATGCATGGGTAGAGAAATACAAAATCAACTATCCCGACTACACCAAACCTGAATATGCAGACGCAGTGCCGACCATCAGCAGCCTAAGCGCGATGGGCAACACCGACTTGACATGGGAGACCACCAATCAAGCAAATATCGGAATTGACTTCTCTATGTTCGGAGGTCGCTTGAACCTCACGATGGACGGCTACTACAAATACACAACGGACCTTCTTCTCAATGTTCCGCTTCCCTCCACCGCTAAGGTCGGCAGCATCTACCGCAACGAGGGCGAAATGTCCAACTGGGGCGTGGAGTTTTCTCTGAATTCCGTAAACATCGACAAGAATGATTTCCGCTGGAACACGGACTTCAACATCTCGATGAACCGCAACAGGCTTGAGAGCCTCCGACTCCAAAAGATATACTATTTCGCCGGAACCTCCGACCAGCAGGGCAGGGAATCCGTCATCAGAATGGAGGAAGGACACCCTCTCTCGCAGTTCTACGGCTATGTCTCAAAGGGAGTCGATCCGCAGACGGGAAACATTGTCTATGAGGATAAGAACAACGACGGGCGCATAACCGCCGCTGATAAGACATGGATAGGCGATGCAAACCCAGACTTCACATTCGGACTCACGAACACCTTCTCATGGAAAGGACTCAGTCTCTCTTTCCTCATCACCGGCTCTGTTGGCAACGACATCTACAACGCCTCCCGCGTCGAGCTCGTGAGCATGAACAACGGCTACAACCAAATTACCGATGTACTGAGGCGTTGGCGCAGCCCAGGTGATATAACAGACATGCCCAAGGCCGGGGGAACGGACAATCTCAAGGTTTCGTCTCGCTTCGTGGAGGACGGCTCGTATGTGAAGCTCAAGAATATAACCCTTTCCTACGACATACGTCACCCTGCTCTGCGCAAGGCCCACATCTCCAGCATAAGGCCATACGTAACCTGCGGCAACGTGCTTACACTCACGAAGTATAGCGGCTATGACCCTGAGGTCAGCGAATACACGGCCGCGACTAAGATGGGAGTCGATTGGGGCTCATATCCGAATGTCAAGACATTCATTTTCGGACTGAATGTGGAATTCTAAAAGAGGAAAAATAATCATGAAGAATATATATCGTATATCCGTCATAGCGGCCGCTGTACTGCTGACGCTTTCCTGCCAACTCGAACTGATGCCGATCACCGAATACGGAACGGAAAAGAAAGACGAGGGAGGTAGCGTGAACCCATATGAGCTTCGCTCAGACATAGAGGGGCTTCGCAATGCAATGTACAGCAACTGGGTGCCGACCATCACCTTTGTCGGGACGCTCTACTACCAGGTGATGTCTGAATGCCGTCTCGACAACTCCTACAACGGGACCAACAATGCCAAACTTCTCGACATTGAAGCAAACAAGATAAGTCCGGCAAACGAGGACGTGGCCGTCACATGGACTCGCTATTTCCAGCAGGTGAGCAATGCAAACACACTCATCAACTACGCAGATTCAGTCTTTGTCAAGGATGAAAGTTGGACAGATGAACAGGAGAAGAATCGCTGGCAGGCCGAGGCCTACTGCTTCCGCAGCTGGCTCTGGCTTCAGGCGACCTCTCTCTGGGGAGACATACCTATGACGACGGTGGTGCCGCCTTCAATTACGACGGATAACGTCGATGAAGTCTATCCTCTCTACTATCCAGAGGCCACCCCTATCCTCGACGTCTACCGCAAGATTATCTCTGATCTGGAGTTTGCCTGCCAGTATGCCCCAGACACTGACCCCGAGAACAAGGCTGTCTATTCCAAGGCCTTCGCACATGGACTTCTCGCGCGTCTCTATGCACGCGACACCGAACTCCGAGACTGGAGCAAGGTTGCCGACCACTGCCAGGCTCTTGAGGAATGTGGCTACAGTCTCTCTCCAAAATACGATGACCTATGGGGATTCAACGAGACCGATGCCTTTAAGAATAACCCTGAAACGGTCTTTGAACTTCAGAGCAACAAAAGCAATTCTGACCGCCTTGCCTATATGTACTACTACGACCAGTACAGCAACCGCACGAACTTCGGCTGGGCAAAATACCTCACCCCTTCCCGCAACCTGCTTGACGCCTTCGAGAAGGCCGGAGACACGGAGAGACTGAACTCATCAGTGAAATACGACCAGTGCACTTGGTCTCTGTACTATCCCTCAAGCAATTATCCCTTCGCATACAAGGTCCGCACAAGGGCAAGCAGCATTATATTCATGAGGCTTGGCGAAATCTATCTTCTCCACGCTGAAGCGCTTGCCGCACAGGGAGACCTAAAGGGAGCAACTGACTATGTAAACAAGATCCGTGAGCGTGTGCATCTGAAAAAGATTGACACCCCAACGGACTACGAGACGATGCTCGGGCTGATTCTTGACGAACGCCGTCTGGAACTCGCCTTCGAGGGCTTCCGTTTCTTCGATGTTGCCCGCTATGGTTGGGAAAAAGTGAAGGCTATCCATGACGCGATGCCGGAGGAGGATCCCTATTGGCAGAGCCGCCGTCCGTTCGTGCAGACGGACCTACTTCTTCCGATTCCTCAGGGGGAGATCGACAAGAACCCGAACCTCAAACAGAATGCGGGATATTAGAAATTCTTAGGATATGGCAATAAGAACGCCTCGAATTAAGGATAATTCCGATAATTGAAAATGAGAATGAGAAAAGTTGTATATATTCTATCATTAATTTTTGTTTTGTCCGCCCTTCCTCTTTCAGCAAGAAAAGGGGAAGGCAGATGGAGTCGTGAAAAGGCAGAAGAATGGTATGCGAAGCAGGGATGGATAGTTGGATGCAACTATGTCCCTTCAACAGCGATAAACCAGATTGAGATGTGGCAGGAGAGCACATTCGATCCACAGACCATCGACCGCGAGCTCGGATATGCCGAGGGACTGGGATTCAACACCATCCGCGTATTCCTCTCGCATCTTGTTTATCTCGATGATCCCAAGGGATTCAAGTCGCGTTTTAGCCACTTTCTTGACATCTGCGAAAGTCATGGCCTCCGAGTGATTGTCTCTTTCTGGACCAATGGCGGAAAATGCGAGAACCCACACCTCGGTAAGCAGCCGGAAAGCGTTCCGGGAGTTCACAATTCAGGGTGGTGTATGGTTCCGGGGGCGGAATGGGTGAACGACCCATCAACATGGCCGAAGCTGGAAAAAATGGTCAAGGACATACTACGCAGCTACGGAAAAGACAGTCGCGTACTGATGTGGTGTCTCTACAATGAGCCTGAGCACCATCGCCGTGGAGTCACCGATTCCGTGCCGCTTCTTGAGGCTACCTTCCGCTGGGCACGTGAGGTGAACCCGTCCCAGCCGCTGACATCACCGCTCTGGTCATGGGTGGGAAACACGATAACTTCGCTTCCAGAAGTGTCGTTCGTTCTTGAGAACAGCGATGTTATCACATTCCACGCCTACGACTCCCCCACATCGCTCGAACGCTACATAAAGCAGCTCCTGCCATACCGCAGGCCACTCGTCTGCACGGAGTTCCTCGCCAGAGGAAAGATGGACTCTACATTCGAGGGCTCATATCCAATATTCCGGAAATACAACGTCGGGGCTGTAAACTTCGGTCTTGTCGCCGGCAAGTGCAACTTCAATTACGATTGGAACGAGGTTGACGCTGACGGAAACTCGATTCCGTGGACCGAAGAGCCGAAGATATGGTTTCACGACATATTCCGTCCTGACGGAACGCCATGGAGCGAAAAGGAAGTGGAATATATACGTAACTTCATAAAAGACAATAAATAACACAGAACTATGAGAAAGATTTTTTGGACTTTACCCACACTGACGGCAATGCTGGCGCTTTCATGTCAGAAGACACCGGATGTGCATATAACGGAAAGCGAAAAGATAAAGACCTTGACAGTGGAGGCTCCTGTTGACTTCGTGTGGAACGAGGATGACAGGATTGTCGTAAACGGAATGAAGTCATCCCTCACCGAACTCGACATGGAGGATGACACACGCGCCTTGTTTTCGTTCAACGTAGGTGTGGAGGTTCCGCACTGCGTGGTCTATCCAGTGTCTATGTTCGATTCCTGGTCCAAGGAGGACAGGACGGCAAAGGTGGTGATTCCAGCGGAACAGACCTCAGACGGAAAGGCTATAAACCCGGAAACGAAGTTGATGCTCGGATACAGCGATGAACTCGGAAAGGTCGTGATTTCGGATGCCATGGCATATATACGCCTCACCCCTAATAAAGGAGAGACAGCGTTCAATATCAGTTCCGTAAAAGTCAGCGACCCTGAAGGGTATGCCGTCAACGGAAAATTCACAGTAAAGTTCTCGGAAGAGGGGTGCACGCTTGAGAACACGAAACAGGACGGAAGCGTCATCAACGTGACCTGCGGTGCGACTGGGGCAGCTCTTGGCTCTGACATATTTTTCGCTGTCCCTGCTAAGACATATTCCAAGGGACTGCAGTTTGAGATTTACGACACGGACGGAAGTTTTCAGGAAATGACTTTCCCTTCCGAGGGCGAATTTGTCGCAGAAGCTGGCGAGACCTACACTAAGGCCTTCGTATATAAACCGAAGAGCATACTCGACCTTGGAGAGATTCCGAACGTCGAAATCTGGAACATGTTCGCGGCAAAAATCAGCGCTGGAGATGACTTCAGCGGAAGGACGCTCAAACTTACAGCGAACATTTCCACAGACAACCTCAAGCTTGCTAACGGTGTGTTCAACGGCAAACTTGACGGAAACGGGAAGACAATCAGCCGTTCCGCTGCAACAAGACCGTTGTTCCAAACGCTCGGAGAAAAAGCTGAAGTCAGCGACCTCTCCCTCAGCGGAGAATTTACCGACCTTGACCAGCCTTACAAGTATGGCAATGCCGCCCTTGCTCAGATAAACCTCGGAACTGTAAGAAATGTGTCAACCAATTGTTCCGCCAACCTGAAGCTCAGTGGTGTGCCGTCTTTACTCGGAGGCATCGTGGCGCAGAATGGAGGCGTGATAGAGAACTGCACCAACGACGGAAATGTATCGCTTGAGATAGCTGTAGGTGACCAGAACGGGAAGGATGTCGCCTGCGCCAATTTCGGAGGCGGACTCGCGGCCTACGGACACACGATTGTGGGACCTGATGAAAACACAGGACTATATTTCGCGAACGCGGAGTGCAAGGCCGGAAAGTTCATCGGCTGCGTGAACAACGGAAGCATAAATATAAGAGCTACATCCGGTACAAAGGCTCTCGGAGTTTCGACCTACGGTGGAATCTGCGGAATCGTCGAGCTTGACGGGGTCGTATTCGAGAACTGCCGCAACACTGGGGCAATTTCACGCATTTCTGATGGCGAGGGCACAAGCAGCGGCTCGACCTGCGTGGGAGGAATACTCGGCCGCTGCGCCGGAACATTCGTGAATGACTGGAAGGACAACGGCGCGCAGATTTGCATCAATGGTGGCAAGAGCTACTCCATAACAGTCACGAGATGTGAAAATTCGGGCGCACTACTCAGCAACTGCCGTCACAGTGGCTGCCTTAACAATGGCAATTCTCCAGCTAGACTGGATAATGTTGGCGGCATCATCGGTGCGGCCATCGGCAAGGATGGCGACAAGGTTACTGTCACTGGTTGCACCAACACAGGAGAGTTGGCCGGAGGATGGGCGACGAGTGTCAATACAACAGTTCTCGGTGGAATCATCGGTATGGCGCAGAATGTCACTATGACAGATTGTTCTTCAAAAGGGGCTTTGTCCGCACTTGAAAACACCTGTGTCGGTGCTGCAGGAGGCTTTGCAGGATTTGTATTCAAGGGAGTGAACGTAAGCGGTGCAAGCAGTTGCGTGGCGACATTCAAAATGGCCAAGCTCAACAAGGATCTGGCTATGCTCTGGGGACTCGCGTTCGGAAATGTAAAGGAGAACGCCTCAATTGACGGTGCGTTGTTCGGATGCACCGCAAACATAGATGGGACAGAACTTGAACTTTCAACCGATAATTTCGGTGACTACATCTGCAACCGAGGCAGCAAGGTCCAGCCGACCGTGACAAACTGCACTTGGAGCAAATAATATGAACGACTATGCCATTCCGGTTCTCGGGAATAATTCCGGCCGGAATGGCAGTTTATATAGCAAACAATTACAAAGCAATCGACTATGAACAAGTTCCGCATATTGAGGCTCATCTGCGGCCTTGCAGCATTGGCATCAACAGTTTCCTGCGACAAGACTCTGCAGGAACAGAGGGTGCCGGACAGGCCGGAAAAGACGGCTAAATCGGAATACATCTATGTGCAGGGGCGCTCTCTCATGAAACCGGACAAGACCGTGTTTCAAATGAAAGGCGTTGATCTTGCGGGTTGGCTCAGCCCTGATGGGGCGCTGTTCGGATTCACGAAAATCCGGGCCGAGAGAGACCTTAGCCTGATGTTCTGCCAGATTGCAGGACCAAAGAGAGATGCAGCGTTTTGGAAAAGGCATAAGGACGTCTTCATCACTGAAGAGGACATACGCTACATCAAGAAGTGTGGGGCGAACACCGTCCGTGTGCCGTTCGACTGGAGGCTCTTCTCCTCTGGCACTGATTTTATGGGACTAACCTCAGAGCAGGACGGGTACACGAGGCTTGACAGTCTCATAAAATGGTGCAGCACGGTGGGACTTTATGTAGTACTCAACATGAAGGCAGCCCCGGGTGGACAGACCGGCGACTGGAGTGACAACAGCTGCGGCTACCCGTGGCTGCTCACCAGTAAGGGCCAGCAAACGGAAATGACTAAGATCTGGAGCGAGATTGCCAAAAGATACAACTCCGAGAAATGCCTTCTAGGATATGAGATTATGGACTCACCTCTCTATGGCGACGCCAGATTCGACGACCTTCTCTCCAAAGTAGAGCCGCTCTGCCGTAAGACCGTCAAGGCCATACGTGCAGTCGACAAGAATCATGTAATAATCCTCGATGCCGTCCGCGGAGGACAGGACTTCAGTTGTTACAGCGACTTCGAGTTCGATGACAATATCCTCTATACTGGTCATGCCGACAGCCCGTCAGCCTTTGATTCGGCCTTGGAAGCCATCGTCCGTTTCCGCGAATACAGCACGGGACTTCCCGCACTGCTTTCGGTGGCCAATCCCGGGACAGACGGCAGCCAGATGGCAAATAAGATGGAAGGAGAAAATGTGGGATATACATTCACTCCCTACAAAAGTTATGAGGGCGACGGCTCGCTCCTTTCGTTTGGACCAGTGACAGGATGGAACACCGTGACAAGATTTGCGGACTCGGGAAGAACAACGTTCGATGACCTGCACGCCCTCGGCAAATTCAATGTCAGTGATGTTGCAAAATCCCTCGAAGACTTCACATCCGCCTGCCGGTTCGACAAATGCAGAAATAACAAGAGCGTCGAAGCCTCGTTCTGACGATGCCGGCGAATATGATATTGATATATCTGTATAAGAAAATATTCCTACAAATGAAACTAAAACTCGCACTCATCAAACTCATTCCCCTAGCATTTCTGCTCTTTTTCTCCGCTCAGGGATCATTCGCACAGGGAGAATTTCTCAAGACACAAGGAAAGGACATCGTGAAACCCGACGGGACTAAATTCTTCATCAAGGGTACTAACCTTGGAAACTGGCTAAATCCGGAGGGATATATGTTTGGATTCACGAAAACGAATTCCGCCTCAATGATTGACCGGATGTTCAAGGAACTCGTCGGTGAAGAATACACGGCATCGTTCTGGAAAAAGTTCAAGGACAACTACATAACACGAGAAGACATTCGCTTCATCAAAAGCACCGGTGCTAACACCATTCGCCTTCCGCTGCACTACCGCCTTTTCACCGATGAAGACTATATGGGACTCTCTTCAGAGCAGGACGGATTCAAGCGAATCGATGACGTGCTGGGCTGGTGCAACGAATTCGGGCTCTACCTCATCCTTGACATGCACTGCGCTCCGGGAGGACAGGGCGGAGGAAACGTTGATGATAGTTTCGGCTATCCGTGGCTGTTCGAGGACTCCGAGTGCCAAGACGAACTAGAGAAAATCTGGGTGAGCATCGCTAAGCGTTACGCTGACAACCCACTTATTCTCGGCTACGAGTTGCTGAACGAACCCATTGAGCACCGCCCAGCGACGGACAATTGGGACATACTCTACTACCCGAAACTCGAACCTCTCTACAAGAGACTCACGGCCGCAATCCGCGCAGTCGATAAAAACCACATCATCATCCTCGGCGGAGCAAGGGGCAACACTGAATTCACGATGTTCAGCGACTGGAAATTCGACTCAAACTTAATGTACACCTGCCACTGCTACTTCAAGGACGCTCCGGAGAAGAGCGTGAAGTACCTTGTGGAATTCAGAGACAAGACCGGAGTTCCGATGTTCGTTGGTGAGACGGGACACCTGACAGCGGAGCAGCAGCTCGCGATGAGCAAGTATTTTATTGCTAACAACCTGGGCTACACTTACTGGCCGTACAAGAAGATGAAGGTCGGAGGCTCTTTCGTTAACTTCACTCCTTCCTCAAGTTGGGACAGCGTGGTGAGTTTCTCCGAGGCTGACCGCAGCACATACCCTGCCATTCGCCAAGCTCGCCCAGATCAGAGCACGGCAAAGAACGCCATGCAGTCGTTCCTTGAGCAGTGCAAGTTCTCCAACTGCAAGGTCGATCAAAACTACATCAACACCACGCTGATGAAATAGCATCTATCCCACGCTGATGAAATAGCGCGAGTTTTTTTCCTCCTCCCACCCGTCTGCTGCGCATGGAATGGTTCGAAGACGGCAGTCTCGAGACAACTCCACGCTCGGAATTGTTAACCGCAGACTGGATGTCCCGAAATTCAGAGTCAGGAGGTTCGGAAACAGAACCGCAAATGAGACGGACAGCCTGCTGCCTGCCTACACCGAGGAGTGAAAGTTCAGCTCTTCAAACCTTTCCGTGACATTCAGGGTGCCGAAGGTTGGAGACTGTTCGTCGCTCCTGGCTGCGGCAACAGCACGGCAAGGGTGTATGAGGACGATGAAAGGACGCAGGAATACGCTTCAGAGCACGCCTCGACGACAATCAGCAAGAATTCCGACATTCATGGCACACACGTTGAAGTCTCGAACTCTTACTCACCATCGGAAGTTCTCTTCAACGGTGCTCCCGTACGCTGTTCCCGCTTTGGAGTTTATTATTCTGAAGGTTTCCTATCTGAAGTGCAAAGAAAATGACAATTGAGAAGCAGCCACGACTTTGGAAGAAGGAGTGTACTGGAGGAGGTACTGGGCTGATGATAAAGATGGAAATGGCTGGGAAAGGCCATAGTCCGCTCTTTCATACTTCCGATAGATTTTGTAAGTTTGCAGGCGAATGAATTCAACCTATCCTTAAAGGCCACGGCATACACCGAATGATCTGCCATACCTTTGCAAGCGGACAAGAGCCGATGCGATGGGAGCAAAACTACAAAGAATAGATTATAAGGCCTCAACAGACAAGATACGGACAAATCATATCGATATGAACGGAAAGACCAAGCTTATTGCTATAGCTGCAGCAGTTATAATAGCAGCCCTTACAGGATTTTTCTATTTCAGATACTGCTTCGTATTCGGTGAAGGCGTGAAGGCTGGTGATCTCAACCAGATAATGTACAAAGGATATATATTCAAGACCTACGAAGGAAGGCTTATCCAGACTGGTCTCAGAGGTGTGGGTAAAGGCACCGGAGCCATGGAGTCATACGTGTTCGAGTTCTCCGTCAAGGACAAGGCAATTGCCGACTCTCTCATGAGATGCAGCGGAAAGAGCGTTGAGTTGCACTACAAGGAATACCTCGGCACCCTTCCTTGGCGAGGACAGCAGAAATACGTGGTCGACAGTATTCTCTCGATAAACTAGCTCCATTGACTGCCAACAACACGAGCCCATGCATATCGTCCACGGCTCACTATAAACTCTGTCTTGAAGAATACTGGCAAGTGCACCACGACAGAATAGCTACGAGACAAGCGACACCTGACCGTATGGCCGAGCGTCTGTAAACCGCCTTAAAACCATCTGAATATGAACAGATCCATTATCGCAATACTGCTAGCTCTTCCGACAGTTTTGTCATTGAGCACTTCCCTTTCAGCCATTAGCAAAGAAAGATACTCCATAACAGCGCCAGAAATAGATTCCGAAACTTCAAGGGTTTCCAACAAAGCAGAACAAGTCTCAGTGCAGCGTGACGGCATGACTGTGCACTATGTCCGCAAGGGCAACGATGTGGGGAAAGACATGACTATGGAAGAGGCCGTACTTTCAAGAATTGTCCATCCAGAGCGCGCTTCATTCAGATGGTTCGGCAACAATGTCATAGGTATAAGACAGGCAGGCAAGACCACATTCTACGACATAAAGACAGGGACTGAAAGTGACTCCCTTTCGTCAGACACTGAGGCGATAGAAGCTGCAGCATCCATATCAGTGATAGACAAGATCATAAAAGGCCTTCCGGAAGGTGCTGCAAATCCGACTCCGAGTCCAACTGGACACAAAGTGGCATATACTCTTGATCATAGCCTCTACTACTGCGACAGCAACGGCATCAGCTACCCCATAGCCGTATCCGAAGACACTAACATATCATACGGGACAAGCGTAAGCCGCAATGAATTCGGCATCAGTGGAGGCATCTTTTGGTCTCCAGACGGGAAGAAAGTGGCATTCTACCGAAAGGACGAAAGCCTCGTAAGCACATTTCCCCTCGTGGACATAAGCAAGGGCAACGGCACTTTGCAAGAGATCAAATACCCTATGAACGGACAAGCTTCGGAAAATGTACGGCTCGGAGTGTACGACCTCGCATCCGCATCCACAGTCTACATGCAGGCAGACGACTTCGGGTATGATCAGTATCTCACTGGCATAAGTTGGTCTCAGGACTCTCGGCTCGTATATATACAAGTCCTTGACAGAAGTCAGAAGCACCTGAGGCTCAATGTATACCAGGCAGCTACAGGCTCGTTCTCCAAGACCGTGCTGAGCGAAGACAACGACAAATACGTCGAACCACTCGACCCTCTGTACATGATTCCCGGTACGGACAAATTCATATACAGGACTGACAACAGAGACGGTTATAGAAACCTGTATCTATGTGATAACAACGGGATTATAGAGAGATTGACGGAGTGCAGTGCTGATGTTAAGTTTGCCGGAATCACGGAAGAGCGGATATTCTACACTTCTGCAGAAATTTCCCCTGTAGAAAACCATCTCTTCAGCATAAGTTACACAAAGACAAGAAACGGAAGCCTTAAGCTCGGCAGCCCAACTCGGCTGACTGAGGAGAATGGCTGGCACAATGCCGCAATCAGCCCCGATGGAAAGGTATTCGTGGACTACTACAGCAGTATGACCATACCTTTCAATGCAGTCCTCAAGAGTACAGAAGGCAAGACAATCACAACATTACGCGAAGCCCCAGATCCATTGAAAGGATACCGCACAGGAGAGATAAGGCTCGGCACTGTCAGAAGTGCTGACGGACAATATGACAACTGGTTCAGGCTGATACTTCCAGCTGGGTTTGACCCAGAGAAGAAATATCCAGTAATCCTTTATGTATACGGAGGACCACATTCCCAGCTCGTGCGAGACTCTTGGGCAGCAGAGATCCGCATGTGGGAGATGTATATGGCAGAGCGCGGATATATAGTCTATATTCAAGACAACAGAGGCACAGAGAACAGGGGTTCAGCCTACGAGAAAGCAATTCACCGCCACTGCGGTCAGAACGAGATGGCAGACCAGATAGCCGGTCTTCAGAACGTATTGGATATGCCGTTCGCGGACAAAGACAAAGTCGGAGTGCACGGTTGGAGCTACGGTGGATTTATGACAATCTCCCTTATGACCGATTTCCCCGATTTATTTAAAGTTGGAGTGGCAGGCGGGCCGGTAATCGACTGGAAATGGTACGAAGTGATGTACGGAGAAAGGTATATGGATACTCAGAAAACCAACCCAGATGGCTTCGCCACGACCAATCTTCTCGACAAGGCGTCCAAGCTTAAGGGGAAGCTGCTCATTTGTCAAGGAGCCCTTGACAATACTGTCGTATGGGAGCACAGTCTGAACTTTGTAAGAAAATGTATCGAAAACCAGATACAGGTAGACTATTTCCCCTACCCTCTCGCCGAACACAACGTATTCGGACGAGACAGGATACATCTTATGGACAAGGTAACCCTTTATTTCAAGGATAATCTATGACAACAACAGAACTTTACGGACAGATACAGAGCAAGCACAGCATGCTGTGCGTCGGACTCGATACAGACTTCTCTAAGATGCCGGAGAAAATAAGGAAAATGGTCTCCGAAAGCACTGACACGGCACACAGTGGCAAGGCCGAGGCTATATACGAATTCAACAAAGCCATCATCGATGCGACACAGAAGCACTGCATAGCCTACAAACCCAACCTTGCATTTTATGAGTGCTATGGGAGGGACGGGCTTAAGGCTCTTGAAATGACGGTGGATTACCTTAGAAGCCATTATCCAGAGCAGTTCCTTATCGCAGACGCAAAACGTGGGGATATCGGCAATACGGCCAAGATGTATGCCAAGACATTCTTCGAGACAATGGACTTCGACGCTGTCACAATCTCCCCTTACATGGGCAGGGAGACAGTCACCCCGTTCCTCGAATACAAAGGGAAATACGCTATAGTCGTAGCGCTGTCGTCCAATCAGTCTTCAGTTGATTTCCAACTGTCACAGGAAGACGGAAAGCCGCTATACAGGACAGTCATAGAGAAGATGATGGATATCTCCACTCCCGAGAACATGATGTTCGTCGTCGGTGCCACAAAGGCAGACAAACTCTCTGAGATACGCGGCTTCTGTCCCGACAATTTCTTCCTCGTACCAGGAGTAGGCGCACAGGGAGGCTCTGCCGAAGAAGTCATGAAACACGGTGCCAACTCAAAGGGAGGCCTTCTGATCAACTCCTCAAGGGGTATCATCTACGCTTCTTCAGGAGATGACTTCGCCCAGGCAGCAGAAGAAGCTGCAAGCAAGACTGCCCATATCATAGAATAGATTACTCTGCCATAGTGTATTGGCGCAGATGACTGATGATCTATTTCGGCCTTGTGATAAAAGGCAGAGTCTCAAGAGTTAGGAGGCTATGGAAGATCTTCAGGCTTGAGGAAAGACTCCCGAATCCGCCTCTCGGCACCGCTCTCGAACCTTACTGTAAATGCAGACATATCCTTGGAAGTAGCTATGATCTCACCCTTGCCAAAAGACGGATGCACAACCTTGTCACCGATGCGGAATTGACTTTCATACTGAGCCCTCTCATCCGCGAAGCTGTCACTTGGTCCGCTTCCGGCAGCAGTGCCGGCTTCTTTTCCATTCAGACCGTTTCCAGACCTAGTATACTTTTCATTGAAGCGTTCCTCATCTATGACATGCCTCATATTGCGCGAACGCTCCCACAGCTCTTGGCCCACATGCCCTTCCGTCACGAACATCTGCCGAGGAATCTCAGAGATGAACCGGGACGGATATTTGTTCATATGAGTGGACTGGTTGTATCCTTCCGACTCGGTAAGGAAAGCCACTCTCTCCGCCCTTGTTACCGCAACATACATAAGACGCCTTTCTTCCTCTTCACCTCTTTTCTTGTAGTCACGTATTGTCCTCATACTCGGGAAGATACCTTCACTAAGCCCGATGATAAATACATACGGAAACTCAAGGCCTTTGGACTGGTGTATGGTAAGAAGCCTGACCACATTACTGTCCTTCTTGCAGTCGGCATTGGTATACAGTGCTATATCCTGAAGATAGTCTGACAGACTCACCTCTATGCCCTTGTGCGACTCCTCGTAGAAACGCATTGAACGCACCAACTCGTCAATATTCTCAAGCCTATCCTCGTCTTGGTCTTCACGGTACAGCTTCTTGAGACCGCTCATGTCAAGTACTCGATCCATAAGATCGGATACTCCAAGCTCCTTTGACAACTCTTTTCCTCTCGATATTATGCCTGCAAATTCTGCCGCTCCCTTTGACTTTGCTATCTCAGGTGCGGACAGACAATCATACATCGACTTGCCGGAAGTATGTGACAGATCCTCCAAGCGTGAGAGGAACTGCTTGCCGAGACCGCGTGACGGCACATTGAGAACACGCCGGAGAGAAATCTCGTCAGAAGAATCGGCTATTACTTTCAGATAGGCAATGGCATTCTTCACCTCTTTTCTCTCGAAGAACCTTATTCCTCCCCATACGACATACGGTATCTCGGCTGAGATAAATTCTTGTTCTATAGGATGGGAAAGATACGAAGATCTGTACAAGACGGCAAAATCAGAGAAATCCGCCCCTTTTGCGGAAAGCTCACGAATCTTGTCCACTATCCACCTCGCCTCTTCCTTCTCTGTCTTCGCATGAAAATGAAGGACCTTCACCCCCTCCGGCTTTCTTGTAAACAGTTCTTTCGGTATGCGGTTGAAATTCTTGGAAATGATAGAATTGGCCACATCCAGGACATTGGGCGTAGAGCGATAATTCTCGTCCAAGACAATATTCTTGTCCGCAGCGAAATTGACGAATCTGTCAGGCTTGGCACCACGCCACTCATAGATGCACTGATCAGGGTCGCCCACGATGAACAGGTTATGATGCTTGGCGGCAAGTTTCTCGATTATCTCCCAGTTGTCACTGTTGCAATCCTGAGCCTCGTCTACCATGATATAGTTGAGCTGTTCCTGCCAGTAGGCCCTCACCTCTGGGAAATTGTCAAGCAGGTATTTGGCAAAATTTTCTATATCATCGAAATCAAGGGCATAGTCCTTAAGTTGAGCCGACATATAGCAACCTACAGGAGAAGAAAGCATCCCCTCTGATCTGTCCGACGTAGGCAGCATATAGGTATCTATATAGTCGTTAAGAGCTTTGGTCTCGTGTATTGTCTTGAGGAAATCCTTGACAGTCTTCTCAGTACGCTTAATTCCGAGAGTATCCATACAGGCCTTTGCCACATCTTTCGAGTCCTCTTCGTCTAGAATCCTGAAATTTTTGGGAAATCCTACCCTGTAGATGTCTCTTCGGAGCAGTTTGACACAGAATCCGTCAATTGTACAGACAAAGTCGTTGTAGTCCCCACTCATCACCATAGCGGAAATCCTGCGCCTCATCTCGGCAGCAGCCTTGTTGGTAAAGGTAAGACACAGGATATTGGCAGGATCAATGCCCAGCACATTGACAAGGTATGCATATCTGCATGTCAGAGCCTTGGTCTTGCCTGTACCGGCACCTGCCACAACCCTAATCCTCCCTTCTGTTGCCGTCACTGCTTCCCTCTGTCTTGTATTAAGATCCTTCAGAAAATCCGTCATGCCCATTGTCATCGCTATCTTCAACACCCCTGCCGCAGAGGCAGGAATAGACCTGGCCCATCTGCTTGGCAAAGGCTAATAAAGTTAATGAGTTTTGCTGAATGGACAAAAAGTAATTACATTTGTAGGTTATGAAAAACGTCTTCTCGAAGATATGTGCAGCATGGTTTCCCGCATTGGTTGTGGGATTCTTCACCATACAGGCATTCGCCTCCGGACACTATGGCAAGACTTCATCATGGCCTTCCGGTATTCTGTCATCCGCCTCCGATACCGTAATCTATACCAACGACGATATATATACTAAGTTTAGATCCGAATACGATTCCAAGGCAGCAGCCGATTCTGCCGCAGCAGACAGTCTCTCCGATAGTACAGAAGTGTTCATACCCGCAAGAGACACAATGAAAGTACCTGACTCTCTGAGACTTATAGACCCATTCAGATACAAGTACTATGTAGCCATCAAGGATTCCCTTACGCATATCATTGTAAGAGACTCGCTTAGGGAGGCCGGAGACACTGTAGACTGGCCAAAGCTCGATTCTCTCTACAGGATAGACTCTGCCGAGACGGCACAGAGGAGATTCAACGCCTGGTACGCATCACTTGACAAGGCAGCGCGCAAGAAATACGACTTCGAGCAGAAGATGAAAGTCCAGCAGGCCCATATAGACAGTCTGCTTGACGCCAAGGACAGTCTGCTTGCCATTAGGGACAGCATACGGGAGAGTACGCCAAGGATTCTGGAGACATTTGCGGTAGCGGACTCCCTACAGTACAAGCGTATCCTCAAATGGAACAGCGGCCGGAACTTCAACGATGTCCTGCTGCAACCAGTAGACACATCATACAACAGATATTTCTACGATTATCCCTTTGCATACAATGATGTAGGAGTCACGTACCTCGGCACAGCAGGTTCGGCCGTCCAGACTTATGACTTCTCAAAGAGGATATCCTCGGAAGGTGTGTCCTTCTATACCCCGTATGAATGCTACACCTACAGTCCATACAGCATTCCTTTGTACAACACCAAGACACCATATACAGAACTCGCATACTGGGGCACTTTGTTCGCCAATGCTGAGAGGGCCGAGAATGACCTTCACATAATGACCACCCAGAACTTCTATCCCGAGTGGAATCTCACTTTGGAATACGATAGATTCGGCTCCAACGGAATGCTTGAGAACGAGAACGTCGACAATCGTACATTCTCAGCCTCAACCAACTATATGGGCAAGCGCTATTCAATGAATGCAGGCTACATCTACAATAAGATGTCCAAGGGAGAGAACGGAGGCATAGTGGACAACACAGAGATACGCGATACTACGATAGGCTCACGCGAAGTCGCTGTAAGGCTCGCAGACGCTTCCACCTTGATCAAAAAAAATACAATTTTCCTTGACCAGACTTACCGCATTCCATTCAATTTCATCACGAAGATCACTGAGAGGAAAGCCTTGCGCAAGGACCAGGCCTACCGTGACAGTGTAAATGCGACAGGAGACAGTACGGCCATTGCAGCCATGGAAGAGTTGCTATCCGAGAAGGCTGCGAAGAGAGAGGAACTCGCTGCCATGGATACCGTAAACACCAATATCACCACCGCTTACATAGGGCACACCAGTGAATACTCAGTCTATCGCAAGATCTACAAGGACAACATTGCGATGGACGACTCTATCGGGAGAAGCGTGTACAACAACAATTTCTACCTCAACCCGGTAAGTACGTCCGACTCCTTGAGAGTGATGAAATTCGAGAATAAGGTATTTATCAAGCTCCAGCCTTGGAAGGCTGATGCCATAGTATCATCCCTCAATGTAGGGATAGGTGACCGGCTTCTCAACTATTACATGTTCACCCCAGAAAGCTACCTCAAAAAACGCGGAGGCAACGAGGTCTGGAACTCAGCCTATATATACGGTGGGGCGAAAGGACAATTCAAGAATTATTTTACCTGGAATGCCGAAGGCTATTACACTTTCCTCGGTGAGGAGATCAACGATACTGGTATCAAGGCCGATGCAAGATTTAACATATATCCGTTTAGGCGGTACAGGAAGAGTCCGATGTCGTTCAATGCACATTTCGACACGAGCGTAGATGAGCCTGACTACTATCAGCAGAACTATTATTCAAACCACTATATATGGGACAACGACTTCAGCAAGATCTCCAGAACCTACATCGAAGGCTCCATGGATGTACCTCACTGGAAATTCAACCTCACAGCAGGCTGGACTCTCACCAAGAACCATATATATTATGACAACAACGCGGTCATAAGACAGAGTGGAAGCCCAGTGAGCGTATTTAAGCTTGCGCTTAACAAGAACTTCAAACTGTGGGGACTACACTTTGACAACAGGGTACTCTTCCAGACAACATCTAACAAAGACATTATCCCTCTGCCGATGGTGGCAATAGATGCAAGATGGTACTGGCAGTTCAATGTTGTCAGGAATGTGATGCAGATGCAGATAGGAGCCGATGTAACCTATAATACACAGTGGTATGCACCAGGATATAGCCCTGCCCTCGGCACATTCTTCAACCAGCAGACCGAGAAATACGGTAACTGTCCATATATAGACGCATTTGTCAACATACAATGGAAGCGAGCCTGCATATTCGTCAAGCTTGTCAATGCAGGTATGGGCTGGCCAATGGACAGTGCGGACTATTTCAGCGCTCACGGCTACATACGGCCGCAAAGGGCTCTCAAATTCGGAATTTTCTGGCCTTTCTATCTCCAACCTCATCGCAACAAGGTTGTGGACGGAGTCGGAAGCGACACACAGAGCTCCAGCTCTTCAGAACGTAGATCCTCAGGCAGCATGAATAATGGAATGAATACGGGAATAGGCTTCAGCAATAATAATATGGGAATGTAACCGGACACGGATGAAGATACACGCAAGGACAAGACTTCTGCTCAGATACCTTATTCCGATCATTGTGATAATGACCGGAGTTCCTTTTCTTGAGAGGACTCTTGAAGAGCCAGAGCCTTTCGGAAGGGATACGCTCAGATGCGTGATCGCAATTCCTGACAAGACAGCTTCAATGTCATACCCGATAGGATACAACTATGAGATGCTTAAGCTATTCGTATTGGAGACAGGCCGTGAGGCAGACATCTTCACAGGAGGAGAAGACTATGCGGATTCACTATCAGACGACAAGATAGACATCCTCGTAATACCGTTCCGGGACTCACTCATCACCGATGAGAGATATTATGCTTCGTCTCCTCTTGCAGACAGTTCGTCATGGCTCTGCAACGGAAGACTTAAGGCAGCTCACAAGGAGATCAACCTTTGGCTTGGACATTTCCTGCTGAGCAATGAGCACAAAGAGTTAGTCGCAAGATTCACTCCGTCATACGATCCGTCATACATGGCAAGAAGTGGGAAAAGGTATTCATCTCTGAGCCCATACGACAAGCTTATATCGGAATACGCAGCTGATCTCGGTTGGGACAAAAATATGCTCACCGCTCTTATCTGGGAAGAATCCCAATTTCGCATAGAAGCCAAGTCAAGGAGAGGGGCAATAGGCCTAATGCAAGTAATGCCACTCACTGGAAGCCGGTTTGAGGCGGATAACCTGCTTGACCCTAAAGAAAATATAAGAGCCGGTGTCAGCTATCTCAGCCACATACAACGCATATTTAAGAGCAAAGGGCTTGAGGGAGAAGAGCTCATGAAGTTCACCATAGCAGCATACAACGCTGGGGAAGGAAGGATACTCGACTGTATGAACTATGCCAAAGCAAAGGGAGTCTCCCACTCAAGTTGGGACGAGCTGACTGCCGTCATACCAGACATGGGCAAGGACGAGATACTCGAGAATGACTCAGTCCGTCTCGGCAAATTCAAAGGAGTCGAGACCATGGCCTATGTAGAGAAAGTCTCCAGGCTCTACGGGCATCTCAATTCAGCTACTGGGAGCGTACAGTCTTCGCAGGATCGACACCGGACACGAAAAGACACGGCAGAAGCATCAGTGCGATAATCACTGCCGCGCAGATAAGGTCCGCCCCTATAGCATACAGAGGATTGACCGACACCGGCACAAAAGACACGAAATAATTGTCAGGATCGAGACGTATCAGATGAGTCTTGTCTTGAATGAGACAGAAAGCAAAAGCAAGCAAATTGCCAACAAGCATTCCTTTAAGTACTGCCGCAGCACCGACTCTAAGGAAAATCCCCACTATCGGGCGGTCCTTCATTCCCATAGACTTGAGAATTCCTATTACCTGTATATTGCGGAAGAGTATTATAAGCAAGGCCGAGATCATATTAAACCCTGCAACAACCGTCATCAGGACGAGAATAAACAGGACATTAAAATCTATCAACTCAAGCCAGGAGAAGATCTCAGGATACATATTTATGGATGATGATGCCACAAGCGCATCGCCGTCATCTCCCCTTCCTTCAAGAAGCAAAGCACCAACCTCAGAAGTCAGTTCATCCAACTTGTCAGTGCTTCTCATCTTGTCATCCACGACAAGCTCAATGGCCGAAGACTCCCCTTCTTTCCATCCGTTCAGACGCCTCATGTCACCAATACCTGCATAGACTATCATACGGTCCTTACCGCCCATCAGATCTTCATATACGGAAGCCACACGGAAAGTCCTTGCCTGCACCCTCTCACCACTTATGAAATATGAAAGAAGCTTGTCACCGACTGACAGAGACAGCATATCTGCAAGCGTTGACGGGATAGACACCGCAAGGCTGTCACCGCCTCCAGGTATGCCTTTGAAGACGACCCCGTCAATATTATCTCCTGACTTGACTATCCCTGCCCTATATACGGCCGGAACAACCTTGCGGATACCATGAAAGGCGGATACAGAATCCAAAGTATGGAGCGAAATGGACAATGGACTGTCAGCAGCAACATAATCGAGATCGGAAGAGGTTATCCTTATATCTCCACATATAGAGGCAATGCCTTCGCGAAGCTCTTTTCGGAAGCCTCCCGAGATCGCTACTGCTACAATAACAATAAAAGATGCGATGGCAACTGTTGCCATCGACATCTTTCCTTGAAATCTCAGACGAGACGCTATGAAACGACCGGCGTTCACTCTACCAGATATGTACGCGCTCGCTCTCCGGAAGATACATAGGATCGCCTGCCTTTATACCGAATGCATCGAAGAATGTCTGGAAATTCTTAAGAGACACATTGACACGGTTCTCGGCAAGTGAATGAACGTCAAGGTTTGTCAGCCTGGCTTTCTCCTCGTCAGTAATATTCTGTGCCCATATTGCCGCATATGAGAGATAGAAACGCTGCTCAGGAGTAAACCCGTCAATAAGACCGGGACGGTGGCCTGCAATGGCATTTTCCATAGCTGTATATGCGATGCTGAGTCCGCCATGGTCACCTATATTCTCTCCGAGAGTCAGTTCTCCATTGGCCTTAAGATCCGGAAGCACATTTATCTTGGCAAACTGAGCCACGAGTACTTCCGATTTGGCCTTGAACTTGGCGGCATCAGCGTCCGTCCACCAGTTGGACATATTGCCGTCCTTGTCGAAGAGGCGTCCCTGATCATCAAATCCGTGCGACATCTCATGTCCTATGACAACGCCTATAGCTCCGTAATTTACAGCATCGTCAGCATCTGGATTGAAGAACGGAGGCTGGAGAATTGCTGCCGGGAAGCAGATCTCATTTGTAGAAGGATTATAATATGCATTGACAGTCTGCGGAGTCATTCCCCACTCACTCTTGTCGGTAGGTTTGCCGAGTTTAGACAGATTGTCGTCCACATACCATTTGCTAGCAGCACGCAGATTGTCATAATAAGACAGAGCCGGATCTACAGACAAGGAAGAATAGTCCTTCCATTTGTCCGGATAGCCTATCTTAATGATGAAATTATCAAGCTTCTCGTGAGCCCTAACCTTGGTACTGTCGCTCATCCAGTCAAGAGAATCTATATGCTCCCCAAGAGCTTTCTGCAGATTGGACACGAGAGTAAGCATCTTTTGCTTTGAAGACTCTGGGAAATATCTCTCGACATACATTTTTCCCACTGCCTCTCCAAGTATGCCGTTGGGAACTTTCATCGCCCGCTTCCATCTCGGCTTCTGCTGCTTGATTCCGGACATCTGGGTGCTGAAGAAATCAAAAGATGCATCGTAGAAATCATCACTAATCGCGCCACAAGCCCCTTGAATCAGTTGACCTGCCACATAATCCTGAAGCACCTCAAGAGGAGCATCATTGAAATATATTCCGAATGCCTTGAAGAATGAAGGTTCATTGACATTGAGCACGTCCTGCTCAGGGATCCCCCTTACGGAAAAATATGATTTGAAGTCAAATCCAGGGCACATAGCCTCAAACTCGGCAGAGGACATCGGATTGCTAAGTTTCTCCATATCACGCTCCTGTACGCTTGTCCAGGAGTTTACAGCGAGCTGGTCTTCAACGCTGAGAGCATTGTCGGCCCTTTTGTCCGGATCTGATAGTCCTGCAAGAGTGAAGATCCTTGAAAGGAACTTGCGATAGCCTTCCTTGATCTTGGCATTTGCAGCTTCGGTATAATAGTCTCTGTCGCCTATGCCAAGACCTCCCTGTCCGACATAGAGGATCTGATTAGCACTGTTGCGCAGGTCTGACATGACGAAAGTCCCGAAGAAAGGAGATTCACCGTAATTGTGAAGTTCGGCAATCAACTTGGTAAGTTCCGCCTTGTCTTTTGCCAAATATATTTTCTGAACATACGGGGCTACAGGAGAGAATCCCTCCTTCTGGAGCCTTGTCGAATCCAACCCCATCTTGTATATGTCGGAGATCTTCTGTTCGTCCGTTCCCTTAGCGGCAGACATTGAGGAAAGTTCCTTAAAGAGATCATTCAGCCTGTTTTCGTTCAACTCATTCAGTGCATCAAAGGCACCGAATCTTGCATACTCCGGCTTCAGTGGATGACTCTTCTGCCATCCTCCTGTAGCATATTCATAGAAATCTACTGCCGGAGACACGGCCGTATCGAGATAAGACAAATCCAGGGCAGGCACCTTCACGCGCTTGTCCTGCGCACAACCCGCTGCCATTGCTGCAGCCGCCACCAAGACCACCTTCATAATTCTTTTCATACAAATTTCTTTTGAAAATTTATCTCTGATTGCCAAAATTCTTGCTAAGTTAATAAATTTGCACCATAAACATGGAGGCGTACCTGTATTTTTTGCCCAATACGCTATGAAAGCAGCGCTTCCAGAATCATCTCTATGAAAATAATGAACATTACAGGCAACCGTGCCTTGAAATTTGCCAAGGACTGGATTCTTCCCATATCCATGGCAAGCGGCATCATATTGTATCTGATATACCACTGGCTTCCGGAAATCCACGCAATAGGACCTGCCGTGCACAAAGGAGCCATTATTCTACAGCCTATACTTATATTCGTGATGCTCTTCCTGCAGTTCAACAAGATCTCCCCACACGACCTTAAGCTAAGATGGTGGCATCTTGCAATAGCTGCCGCCCAAGGTGGGATCTTTCTCGCTCTTGCCTATATAGTATATTCCATGCAAGTTGGGCTGGCAAGGACCATTGCCGAATGCGCCATGCTCTGCTTCATAACCCCCACAGCTGCCGCTGCCGGTGTCATCACAGAGAAACTTGGCGGAAGCCTTACCGAGACGATGTCATACGTTGTGATAGCCAACTGCATGGCAGCCTTGCTTGTGCCGTCCGTGATTCCTTTCCTACACCCTACTGACGGAAGGTCTTTCCTCGCAGCGATGTGGATGATATCGGCAAAAGTATTCCCAATGCTGATCATGCCGTGCATAGCTGCCTGGATTGTAAGATACACTTTCAGGAAAATGCAGGTCTTTCTGATGCGCTACACCGGAATGGCTTTCTACCTGTGGAGCTTAAGCCTCGTGATCTCGCTTGCTCTTACGACCAGGACATTTCTTCTCAGCCATATGCCTGTATACTCAGCCCTTATCATAGGGATCGTGTCTCTGATATGCTGTATAATGCAATTCTGGCTCGGGCAGAAAATAGGCAACTCATGGGACAAGCCTACTTCAGTCACGGCAGGCCAGTCTTTCGGACAGAAAAATACTGTATTCGAGATATGGCTCGGCTATACATTCCTCACCCCAGAGACTTCCATCTGCGGAGGTTTCTACTGTATCTGGCACAACCTTGTCAACTCATGGGAGCTACTGCAGGCGCAGAATACCACTCATAGATCTTAGACGCTACTTCTTCTCCAGTGACTCAAGTCTGGTCTGGGCGGAGAGCCTCTCTGTATCACTCTCACCGTATTTTGCAAGAAGGGGAAGATATTTCTTCTCCAATTTCACATTTTCGGTATTTCTTGCAAGGATTATGATATTCTTGATGGCCGTAAGATCATCTTTTTTAAGTTTAAGAACCCTTGTGTAGTACTTAAGGGCAAGTTTATCATCACGCTTAGCGACAAGATAATACGATCCCATATTGTCAAGGAAGAGTACATTGTCCGGCCTGTATGCAAGTACCTGCTCTGAAAGTTGGGCAAATGCCTCATATGAAGTCTGGCTGGCATATTTGAAAAATAAGTAACAATATTCCTGTATAGCAGCAAGAAAGAAGTCTTCGTCCACTTTGTCTGCTCCGGGATATTGCCAACTGGGTTTGCGTCCCTCATTGTACACCACAAGAGACTTGAGATCAGACAAAGCCATGTCAGGACTTTCTTTCTCGTAAGCTATTAGCGATGAGATCTGCATAAACCTGATATCCAACCTGTCAGGTGCAGTCTGGATTGCACGGTCAATTGACTTCTGAGCCTCAGCGAAGAGGTCATCATCATAGGCAGTATCCTGGAAATAATTGATTTTCTTGCCCGTACTGTCGTTTAACGAAAGTACCGGCCTCTCACCGAGATACTTCTCCCTGTCCATAGGCACAACGGAAGTCCTGCCTGCTTTGGAAAGATAGTAGGAGAACTTTCCGATCAGCATCTCTGTGTCATCCGGATAAGCCGCATCCCATTTGTTCAAAAGAGTCTCTATACCGACTCCGTCTGCCCCGAGCTTCGAGACAAGAAGGGCATACCGCCTGCTGAAATCCTCTCGAGTCTCTTCCTGGGCTTGAAGATTAGCCGCACACAATACCAGTGCAGCAGTTATTGCAATACATTTTTTAATATACATATCTATTTTCCTGAAAACATTTTCATCGGATAATTTCCCCGTGTTTGTTCCGAATCTTTATTGTTACTGAATATCTTCCATCAGATATTTCTCTTACCTGGAAACTGTTTATTATTATGTGGAATTTTTCATACTGTCCTTATGACTTCTTGAGAAGGATCGCTGATTCTTGAGAAGGATCGCTTAGCTATCTGACTGAGCAAAAGTTAATGGATATTCATTCTGATTCTCCTTCCCGAGGAGTAGAGGTTGTTGCATCGATTCCCGATATTCTTGACAAATCCCAAGGGATGTCCGCCATATGTAACAGTTACAAATCCTTTCGGCACTTCCGGGAGCGAGAGTGATTCTTTCCTCAGATACGAGAGAGCCTGCTGTAGGGAAAGCTCTGCCTCAGGAAAAGCCTTTCTTTCAAACATAATGCACTGAGCCAATCCAGTATCGGGGACAATGCCACCACCCACAAGTTTGCCGACAGTACATCCCCACCTTAGCGGGTGAATTGATTCCAATGCAGAAACCTCAGCGGCAATTCTCTCCGGGATGGCAGCCAGTGTATCTCCGGCTATCTTGAATCTCATTTTCTCTCTGAAAAACGAAGCTGCTATATCACAAATTCTTCCAGCATCCACTTGTCCGCGCTTGTAGTTATCCTCCTTACGCATAGCTCTGCCACTGCTACGCCATAGTCTGCCAGCCTTTGACATCGCCTCTTCGGCTTTGAGCCCTTTAATCTCAATATCAGTGTGCGAATTACTCTCACTTCGGTACTCCGACCCTGCACTATGTCCGGAGAGATTATCTTCAGGTCTAAAAAGTCCTCCACTCTTGCGAATCAAGGCGCAATACTGACCTTCTCCACGGACCAGTCCAGGCAGAAGACTGACGCCTAAGTCCGTCGAGACGGGGCCTGCACAATCTATATAAAGTCTTGCCGGCTCTCCACCGAGAGTTGAAGCTATCCATTCCACATTGTCATCATTCTCCCTTCTGTTGAATGTACATGTAGAATATATGAGATAGCCCCCGGCGGCAAGAGCAGGCCACACATCTGAGACTATACGCCTCTGACGTGCTTGGCAAAGTGCCACATTGTCCTCTGACCAGGATTCAGCTGCGACGCTGTCTTTCCTAAACATCCCCTCACCTGAGCATGGCACATCGGTGACTATTATGTCGAAGAAGCCTTCAAGACGTGCAAATGCGGCAGGATCAACCGACGTTACTATCACAGCCGGATCCCCCCATGCCTCGACATTGTCAGAAAGCACAGTAACACGCTTCTGCATCACTTCATTTGAGACAAGGAGGAAATTGTCTCCGAAAAGCTCCCTTGCAGATGCAGCCAGGTCTGTAGTCTTCCCCCCAGGAGCGGCACACAGATCTAGAATCCGAATCGCTCGCTCTCTGCAAGTGCAATGGTTTTCCTTTGTGAAAATATCCCTGAATACTCGCCCAGGATACATTGCAGAAGAATCCTGCACATAGTACACACCGCCATGGAACAGAGGGTCAAGTGTGAAGACTGGACGTTCCTTGATAAATACGGCATGTTCATTCCACGGCACTACTGAATCCGCTTCCCACGCTAATTTTTCCCCTGGAGTACATTTATACGGATTGAAACGTACTGATACCGATGGCTCGCCCTCTAATGCCATGCATACGGACGCAGCTGTCTCTTTGCCGACTGATTCGGCCAGATATCGCTCAAATTCAGGATTCCAGGGCATCGGGAGATGGTTACTTATTGCCCATACCGCTAAAGTCGAAGCCTTCGGGCATCCCCTCTGGCATCTTCCCCTCTGACATATCGGCAACAGTGTCCACAAGCTTGTCTACAGCGTCCTGAAGCTTGGAAGAAAGCAACATCTTCATCATGAAATTAAGATCTGCCTCTATGTCAATATGGAATATGGTGCTGTCCGGATTGCCTCCATCGGCATCAAACCACACATTTACCGTAAACTTGAAAGGAGCACCATCATCCACATACGTTATAGAAGAATATGGCACCCTTTCCTTGACTCTAAGTCCGATATTGAAGCCCTGTACGCTCGCATGGATAGTATCATAGTCCGCCTCCACTCCTTCCTTCTTGTCCGGAGGAAGCATGGCTACAAAATTACGCATGTCCGCAAAAGGCATGTACAATTGGTACGGCGGCCTAGCCACCGTTCTCTTCTTGCTGTTAATTACCATAATTCACTAAAGTCCCCACTCTGACGGGTTCTTCCGCCACTCATGCAGCAAATCTTTTGCCGCAGGCGATATGTAACCCGTCTCTCCTGCTTCCTCTACAAGAGCACTATAGTCTGACAATGTATTCAACGAGACCTCGGCCTCGGCAAATCTCTGACGTGCTATATCGAATCCGTAGGTAAAAATTGCAACCATCCCGAGTACATCCGCACCTGCGTCTTTAAGAGCCGCCACAGCTGCCAGACTGCTCATACCTGTAGATATAAGATCCTCAATGACAACAACTTTGCTTCCTTTTGGGAGCTCACCCTCTATCTTAGATCCTGTACCGTGATCCTTTGGCTTGGGACGGACATAGACAAATGGCTTGCCAAGTCTGTCAGCAGCCAGCACTCCATGCGCAATCGCGCCTGTAGCCACGCCTGCAACTATCTCTGCGTCAGGATAAAGGGTCTTCGACCTCTCGGCAAGCAGGGATGCCACCTCTGACCTCAACTCCGGATGCGAGAGAATCCGCCTGTTGTCACAATAAATAGGAGAATGCCACCCTGAGGCCCAAGTAAAAGGTTCATTAGGCCTCAACAAGACAGCCCCGATATCCATCAACGATTTCGCGAGATGCCTTTCCACACTCTTGTTGCTCATAATCTGTCGTCTTGTATTTGTCTACAAATATAGCAAAAGTCGAGCGCAATGTACCGAACTTGTTCGAGAACATTGCCGAGACGCATCTCATATAAACTACAAACTTGCAATATTGCCTTGATTGGTGTCATGAGACACCGTGATGGAGCGAACGAAGTGCAGGAGGGTGGATGGCGTAAGCGGAATCACTGATCGTCCCCTTGAAAAGGGGATTCGAGGGGTTTGAGATATTATTGTGCGTTGGCATTTGCGCTTGATTGGTGTCATGAGACACCGTGATGGAGCGAACGAAGTGCAGGAGAGTGGATGGCGTAAGCGGAATCACTGATCGTCCCCTTGAAAAGGGGATTTGAGGGGTTTGAGATATTATTGTGCGTGGCATTTGCGCTTGATTGGTGTCATGAGACACCGTGATGGAGCGAACGAAGTGCAGGAGAGTGGATGGCGTAAGCGGAATCACTGATCGTCCCCTTGAAAAGGGGATTCGAGGGGTTTGAGATATTATTGTGCGTGGCATTTGCGCTTGATTGGTGTCATGAGACACCGTGATGGAGCGAACGAAGTGCAGGAGAGTGGATGGCGTAAGCGGAATCACTGATCGTCCCCTTGAAAAGGGGATTTGAGGGGTTTGAGGTAATGTGTGTTGGCATTTGCGTTGGCATTTGCGTTGGCGTAGCCCAATATAGCTACCTATAGAAAACTACTAGAGATAGACTTCCACTGAGAGCTATGCGGAAACATTAGTGAATTTCAATCAAGCTATTCCAATCAGTGGAGAAAGGACGCGAGCAGTGCTCCCGACGGATTCCTGCCGCATAGTGACCAGGCTTCTGAGCTCCGAGCCTCAACAAATTGCTTCCTGCAGCATTGACCTTGTCCATTACTTCCGAGATAGAATCCTGACGGCTTCGCCTCTGTCCGTCCTCATCAAACAAGGACATCTGCAGGCAGTCCGCTGAGACAATATCATGGACACAGACCCCGGCTTTCTTGTACTCATACCCAGGCTTATATATAAGGGACAATGCTTTCAGTGAAGCTGCGACTATGTCTGCAGTATTACTTGCCGGCATGGTAAGCCGTATAGCCGCACTCGGAAAGTCCTGCGGCTGGTCTTCACGGAAACGGTTGGTATACAGGAAAGTCATCACACTTGCGGCGCATGTCCCTTCCTTGCGGAGTTTCTCTGCACACACTGCCGCAAAGTTCGCCACACGGGAACGGAGTTCTTCCTTGTCGGATATAGTATCGGCAAAAGACCTTGATGTGCAGATAGACTGCCGGGGCTCATTTCTCTGTACAGGCACGGAACTGATACCGTTGAGTTCGCGCCAAGTACGGACTCCATTTACACCAAGCTGTCCCCGCACCCACGACTCACTGCGTTGTGCAAAGTCAAGTGCTGTTGAAAGACCGGCCTGAAGCAAGCGTGGAGCGACTCTGCGTCCTATCCCCCATACATCGTCTATAGGAGTGAGACTCAAGGCCTTCAGCCTTTGTTGCTCAGTCTCGATACGACATACACCGTGGTAGTTACGGTATTTCTTGGCAAAATGATTTGCCACCTTAGCAAGAGTCATTGTCTGTGCTATGCCTATGCTCACAGGAATACCGACACATCGCCTTATCTCCAGCACAAGGGAAGAGCAAAGGGAAGAAACCTTCTCTTCTGCGATACCGTCAAGCATAAGGTAGGCCTCATCAATGGAATAAACCTCGATATGGGGAACAGCACATGACAAAATAGACATTACCCTGTCAGAGAGATCTCCGTATAGGGTATAATTGGAAGAAAGTGCAACTATTTCCCCTCTGTCTACAAGTGGGCGTATCCGGAAAAAAGGCACTCCCATCTTAATACCAAGAGCCTTGCTTTCGTTGCTCCGCGCAACTACACAGCCGTCATTATTGGAAAGCACGACAACCGGCCTTCCTTCAAGTCCCGGTTGGAAAGCCCTTTCACATGAGACAAAGAAATTGTTGCAGTCTACAAGAGCGAACACGATTATATGCTTTCAACAAGAGAACACCCACAAGTGCTTATTATACCGAAAACAACTTCCTATATGCAGAGCAGACTCGGCCAAATACTTCAGAAGACTTTGCTAAATGCCTACAATAGTGAAGAGGACTTCATATATGAGAGAATATTATCCTCAATCGAAGAAAGGGTATATTCCCTTCTAGCAAACTTCTCTCCAGTTATATGCTCATAAAGTTCGATATATCTTTCCTCAATATGGGATACGACCTCAGAAGTCATCTCTGGAACTTTCTGACCCTCAAGTCCTTGGAATCCGTTAGCCATAAGCCATTCCCTTACAAATTCCTTGGAAAGCTGCCTCTGCCTCTCTCCCTTTGAAAGCCTTTCCTCATATCCGTCAGCATAATAATAGCGAGAAGAATCTGGGGTGTGAACCTCATCCATAAGATAAATCTTACCGTCTCTCTTACCAAACTCATACTTAGTATCCACAAGTATAAGTCCTCTCTCTGCAGCCATCTTCTGACCACGGGCGAAGATTTTCTTCGTATAATCTTCAATTTTTACATAATCCTCCTCAGGTACAATTCCTTCCGAGATGATCATGTCCCTTGTAATATCCTCGTCATGACCCTCTGAAGCCTTGGCGGACGGGGTGATAATAGGCTCTGGGAACATCTCGCCTTCTCTCATGCCTTCTGGAAGAGATACCCCGCACAATGTTCGCTTACCTTCCTTGTATTCTCTCCACGAATGACCTGCCAGACAGCCCCTTATGACCATCTCGACACGAAAAGGCTCGCATTTTAAGCCGAAAGTAACCATCGGATCCGGTACAGCAAGCTTCCAGTTGGGGACTATATCGGCTGTAGCGTCAAGGAATCTTGAAGCTATCATATTCAGGATCTGACCCTTGTACGGTATTCCCTCAGGCAATACCACATCGAAAGCAGAGATTCTGTCTGTTGCCACCATAGCGAGATAGCGGTCTCCGATATCATATACATCCCTTACTTTCCCGACATATTTTCCTTTCATCGAAGGAAGATGGAAATCAGTCTTTACGATAGCTTTCATGATATTCTAATTATTCTGTGACTTTTACAGAAAAACCGCCCATACAGAAATACTGAAGGACGGTTTGGCTAAGTGCGCGAGATCAGACTCGAACTGACATGCCAGCAATAGGCACTACCTTCTGAGAGTAGCGCGTCTACCAATTTCGCCACTCGCGCTTGGATTTTACAAATTTAAGCCTTTTTTTCGTATTTTCAAGCGACTGCCACCCAAAAAAGTAAACAAAAATGACTTAGAAGTTGTTTTGATTGGCCTTATAACTCTGTACAGTGATATCGCTCCTGATAACACCGGTAATAATATGAAGATTAATGGAGCAGAAGATTGACTTCCTGGCACTAATAAGCATCGAGCAACTTTCAGACTCAGTCTTAATCATCACATTTCAGACTCAGTCTCAATCATCACCTTGTTTGCCAAGAAGTGCAGACCGTCCCCATCTGTACTTCATGCTTCCAAGGTTGACATGGATATAAGCCTCTCCTATCACAGAAGTATGATACATATCAGCAGGTTCATAGATTCTACGCTGCCAAGTTCTCCGATCAATAGAAAACGCTATAGGGCGTCTGAGAGATTCTGCCTCAAAGCCCAAGCGTGAATAAGATTTCCCGCCTGTCCACTCAAGGTCAGCATATGTCATTATATCATCAGGCCTTACTTCACTGACAAAGGCAGCAAGCAGCTTGCCCATTCCCCCGACTACCCTAAGAGACGATAGACTCGCATACCGTGTCCATTCGTATGAAGCAACCTGTCCGTATGGCTTCTGCCAGAGCCTTGGGGCAGAGAAACTCGAAGCGGCCACAAGACGGCCTTCCTTATCGACAAGGCCGTACCTAAACCTCGATTCAGCGTCTCCGTATATGTGATTGTCACACATGAAGGTCGCACTTTCCACAGCATTAAGATGCACCACCTCTGTATTTCTCGCAAAGATTCTCGCTGATAGGCCAAACTGCGCCAGCAGACGCCCTTGCATGAGGGCAGTGCGTGAACGCCAGAGATCCTCGCATACGACTACATAGCCTTTATCCATAGTCTTTAGGACTTTGGACAACCGGTCGGACTCAAGTCTGGCTTCCTCAAGACTTCGTGCTCTCACCAGTATAGGAATGACTGCAACTGTATCAGTATATATTATCGGCAATTCTTCCCCTTTAACCATATTGGCAGAACTGCATTCAGACAGTTCAGAGTGTATGCCGTTTCCCTTTAGGAACGAGACTACTTCCTCAACAAAATCCGTCATCTCCGATGCAAAAGTCATTATATGCCCGCTTAATTTCCCTTCATCTTTATCACCAAGAAAGTCCCAGATTACCACATATTATCCTCGAAACAGCATTTTATCCTCGAAACAGCCGTCTTACTCATTAGCACCCGTGTATTTTGTCCCGACGAATATATGATTTTACACACCCTGTATTCAAGAATGCCACAGATCTAAGAATGCCCCGTTGTGCGGTGCACCTTCTTTATCACATATGTAACTATCCCCCAGATAGTGAAATCATTCCACTGGGTCACATGTATCGGCTTGTAGGCAGGATTTGCCGGCAGAAGCCATATCTCCGAAGGACGCGGTATCATACTGTAAGACACTCCTGGGCGTGAAGCCTCACGACACAGTCCTTCTCCAGAAGTGGGATCTTTGTATGAAATGTATTTCAGCGTGAATTCTCCATCAATGAAGCATACTGCCATGTCTCCCTCATTGGGCGACAAAGATTTGTCTATCACGAGGATATCACCTTCCTCAACTCCGGCATCTATCATTGAATCACCTATAACCCTACCATAAAATGTGGCAGCAGGATGCCTTACAAGCTCGGCATTGAGGTCAATGCAGCGCTCCATATAGTCCTGTGCCGGAGACGGAAAGCCGGCATGAATTCCCTCACCCGCAAGAGGTATTTTGTCCTTGTCTATTATATCCATCACTTACTATTTTGTACAATAGAGTCTGCCTTTGAGATATTTATCATTTCATTGCATAATGCTCAAAGATACGGACTTTATTCCGACTCATTTATCAAAGAGATATTTACTTGATTATTCCGCAGCGTCAGCCTCTGAGATACTATCTATTGCGGCAGCTGTCTCTTCATATGAATATCCCCTGCCAAGACAATAACGCAGAAGCTTCATTCGCCACATCGGGTCGTCCTTCAGCAGCCTGTATTTGGCAGCAGCGACAGAGCGGAGTTTCTCAGTGGCCTTAGCTTCGTTTATGTCTGCCACAGCCTGTGCGACTATGTCCCGGGCAATACCTTTCCTTATCAGCATATAGGAGATTTTCACTTTTCCCCAACCGGAGAGAGACGATTTCTCCCTTGCAAAGGCGCATGCATAGCGCAGCGGATCTATGAATTTCTCCTCGACAAGACGAGACATAAGCTTAGAAGTGGCCGCCTCATCTCCACCCAAGGCTTTCAGAGCCTTTGCTTGGATATCGGAAGGACAGCATTCCTGCCTTGCACAAAGGGCTTCAAGACGGTCACGGACTTTGTTGTACAATGCTTCATCCATGTCGTTATTGCCTTGTAATCTTAGCCCCGAGGGCATTGAGCCTGATATCTATATCTTCGTATCCCCGGTCAATCTGCCCTACATTGCTTATAACACTTGTCCCCTTGGCTGACATCGCAGCTATAAGCAGCGCTATACCGGCACGTATATCCGGCGACAGCAGATTACCCGCCCTCAGTCTGAAACGATGGTCATGACCTATCACTACCGCGCGGTGAGGATCGCAAAGGATGATCTGAGCTCCCATATCTATAAGACGATCCACGAAGAAAAGCCTGCTCTCGAACATCTTCTGATGTATGAGCACGCTGCCTTTGCACTGGGTCGCCACTACAAGCATAACACTCAGAAGATCAGGTGTAAGTCCCGGCCACGGAGCATCGGATATTGTCATTATAGATCCGTCCATGAACGAATCTATCGTATAACTTTCCTGCTCGGGTATGAAAATATCATCTCCTCTCTGCTCCAAATGCACTCCAAGACGACGGAAGCTCTCAGGTATGATCCCGAGGTCGCGCCAAGACACATCCTTGATAGTAATGGAGCTACGGTTAAGAGCTGCCATACCTATGAAACTCCCCACTTCTATCATGTCTGGAAGCACCTTATGTACAGTACCGTGAAGATGTTCCACGCCCTCTATCGTAAGTAAGTTGGACCCTATACCGTCTATCTTTGCTCCCATTGCCACAAGCATCTTGGAGAGCTGTTGTATATACGGCTCACAGGCTGCATTGTATATTGTAGTACGCCCTTTTGCAAGCACCGAGGCCATGAGAATATTGGCAGTACCCGTAACGGAAGCCTCGTCAAGCAGCATGTATCCGCCTCTAAGACGACGCGTATGACCGTCCGCACAGAGAGGGGCCGTAAGCGAGAAGGCTTTACGAACCTCGTCATATTCGTGAGCAGCCCCAAGCTCCACCATTCCAAGGATATGAGTATCAACGCGTCTCCTTCCTATGCGGTCACCACCCGGCTTCGGAAACCAGGCATGGCCAAAGCGCGTCAGAAGAGGCCCTACGACCATCACAGATCCCCTGAGTGTAGCGCATTTCTTTACGAAATCCTCGCTCTCAATATATGATGTATCGATATTGTCCGCTTGGAAGGAATATTTGCCCTTATCTATGCGGCTGACCCTGACCCCCATTCCTTCAAGCATGAGGATGAGATTCTTGACGTCCAGGATCTCGGGGACATTGTCTATGACTACTTCCTCGTCTGTAAGCAGCACAGCACTGATCACTTCCAAGGCCTCGTTCTTGGCTCCCTGCGGCCTTATGACACCGCTAAGTCTATGTCCACCTTCTACTATAAACGAATTCTCCATGTTGTTTCTATATTATTTCCACCTCTGGTTGTAGGGTAATTCCGAATTTGTCTCTTACCGAATATATTATCTTGTCTTTCAGTCTGATGACTTCATCAGGTGTGGCCTTTCCTGTAGCATTAACCAATACCAGAGGCTGCTTTGCATATACTCCAGCATTGCCAATGACGCGGCCCTTCCATCCGCATTTCTCTATTAGCCATGCTGCAGGTATCTTGACACTGTCTCCCATCTTGTAATGAGGGACTTCGCCAAAGCTTTCCGATGCAGCCACCTCACAAACTCTGTCAAATTCTTTTTCCGATACTATCGGATTCTTGAAGAAGCTTCCCGCACTTCCAATCTCAGTGACCTCAGGCAATTTCTCTATGCGTATCTGTGTCACAACATCCCGTATCTGGCCTGGAGTAAGGGATGCCTCATCAATATCACTTCCGAATTTATCTGCAATTGCTTCACGGACATGGCCATAATCAAGCTTAGGAGAGGAACACCGTGTCAAGGAAATGACAACATTAGTGACTATATACCTTGATTTTGCCGGCTCGTGCTTGAACATCGAGTCCCTGTATCCGTATGCGCACTCTTCATTGGTGAAATGAACAAATTCCTCTTCCTCAATATCGTAGCAATATACCTGACGTATAACATCGGACACTTCGACTCCGTATGCACCTATATTCTGCACAACTGCAGAGCCTGTATCTCCTGGTATATGGGAAAGATTTTCTATCCCCCACAACCCGTTACTAGCGGCCCAGGCACAGAGTCTGTCAAATGCCACACCTGCGCCTACCGACACGATGACAGCGTCTTTGTCTTCTGTTCTGTAGAGAGGATCATCCACGGGTAGTTTATATATAAAATCAATAGCGGAATGCATTATTGTCCCAGGGAAGTCCCTTGAAAACAGCATGTTGCTCCCCGCTCCCATCTGCAGAATAGGCTTGGGCAGAGCATCAAAGTCGATATCAACGAGATCTGCAACAGAGTCATATTCCAAGAGAAACCGACATCTCACCCGCATCCTGAACGTATTCAGCCGCGTAATGTCCTTGTCCGTATATTTAGTTATCATATAACAAAGATAGAATCAATGCCGTTTCTTTCAAAATGATATTAAAGAAGTGCACTCGCAGCACTTCACAGACTGGCTCAAAAAGATGGAGACATGCACGCATAACGAATACCGCAACGGATGATATGATTAATTGCAGGCCGATATAAATTCAGTATTTTCCATTTATCAGTTATTTTTTTACCTTTGTCATGTTTAGGTAAATTAAGAAACTGTTTAAATTTATTTCATTATAAATTTTTATGAGACAGGTATTTCAAACAGCTTCTAAGACCAAATATAATTAATATACTATGAACAGAATTTTGTCAACAGCCGGTGTAGCCGGCATTCTTGCAGCGGCCTTCCTCGCTCACGGCTGCTCAGGCACGACATCTCCGGGGCTTATTCCCGCTGAGAATTTCGCTGACACGATAGACGGCAAGCCTGTAGCCTTGTACACGCTTAAGGCCGGAAATATAACACTTCAGGCAACCAATTTCGGAGGCCGTGTAGTATCGATATTTACTCCCGACAAGACAGGGCAGCTTGAAGACATTGTTGTTGGATACAACAATATAAAGGACTATGTAACTCCTCCAGGAGAAAGATTTCTCGGAGCGTGCGTCGGACCTGTAGCCAACAGGATAGGCCACTCCTCGTTCATGATAGGAGACTCACTGTATAAAGTACCGGCCAACGACCACGGTGTCAATACACTTCACGGAGGATACAAAGGGCTTGACAATGTAGTCTGGGATGTCAAGCAAGTGACCGACACGTCAATAACGCTCCACTATCTGCACAAAGACGGCCAGGAGGGTTTCCCTGGCAACAAAGACATCACAATGACATATACCGTGACTCCGCAGAATGAGTTCAAGATCACATATAGAGCTACGACTGACAAGGAGACTCCTATCAATATCACCAACCATCCTTTCTTTTGTCTTAGGGGTGAGGGCAACGGAAGTGTAGAGGAATACATAATGCACATAAAGGCAAGCCATTACATTCCCATCGACTCTCTAAGCATACCGACAGGTGAGATTGCAGATGTGAGCGGTACTCCGTTCGATTTCCGCAAGGCACACGCTATCGGGGAGATGATTGGAGAGGACAATCAGCAGCTCAAGAACGCAAAGGGATATGACCACAACTGGTGTCTTGACAAAGATGGCTCAGACTCTGTCCAGATTGCATGCAGCGTATATGACCCTGTATCAGGACGCGAAATTGACGTATACACAGATCAACCCGGACTTCAATTCTATAGCGGCAATTTCTTCGATGGCAAATCATGCGGCAAATACGGCAGACCTCTCGGTTTCAGGAGTTCTCTCGCTCTGGAGACCCAGTTCTATCCGGACTCGCCAAACCAGCCTTCTTTCCCTTCAATAATGGTAAGCCCTGGACAGGTATACAGCCATACCTGCATCTACAGATTCTCCGTGCATAAATAAGCCGGCTCTGCTATCAATGACATATATATACACAATAATACCCGCAATCGCTCTTTGCCTTTGCGGGATTTTGTCAGCCAAGACATCTCCTGAAATTCTGCCTTCAGACACTCTGAACGCAGACTCCACAACAGCAATACCCCCAGTTCCTCAACCTTCAGAAGAAGCGGAATCAGCCTCTTCTTTGAAGTCATGGATGAAAACGAATTTCACTGTAAAACTCAACGGTACAGTCAGGGGCAAATTTGAATATCAGCCGGAGATAGGAAAACAGCGATTCCAGGTAAGGAACTCCCGATTCAGCCTAAGTGGAAAAGTCACCCCTATTGTATCATACAAGGCCGAAATTGACCTTTCTGACGAAGGATCGATCAAGATGCTTGATGCCTATATAAGGACCAATTTAGTCCGTGAAAGTCTCAGGTTCACAATAGGTCAGATGAGGGTACCATTCACAATAGATGCACACAGATCTCCGCACGAGCAATTTTTTGCCAACCGCTCATTCATAGCAAAGCAAGTCGGAAATGTAAGGGATGTCGGTGCTACTCTTAACTGGAAATTCGGAAAGGAAGTCCCTATTAGTCTTGCAGGTGGCCTGTTCAACGGTTCAGGACTCACAGCTCAAAAAGACTTCTGGACCAACTCACTGAACTATTCGGCAAAGGCGGAAGCCAAGCTGTTTGAGCGGCTTTGCATATCAGCAAGTATCCAGAAGACAGATCCTGCAATGCACGACATCCTGATGTACGATGGAGGCCTGTATTATGAAGACAGGTTTTGGCACATAGAGGCCGAATATCTACACAAGACTTACGAGAATAACCTTTTCAAGGATGTTGATGCCGTCAATGCGTTCATATGCAGGGACATCCCGCTAAAGAAAGTCTTCAGTAAAATATCCGTGCTTGCCCGATATGACTTCATGTCAGACCACAGCGAGGGAAAGCAGCTCGCCCCAAACGGCATGCTGACTCTTGACGACCCACAAAGACACAGAGTCACAGGCGGACTGACACTCAGCCTCGGTCTTCCATTCACTGCCGACATAAGACTCAACTACGAGTCCTATTTCTACAGAAAGGGAGTTGTACCGGCAATTTCCGAACAAGACAAACTCGTATTGGAGTTTATGGTTCGCTTCTAAGACAGCAGCAGTATACCTAACGGCTTCGCTATCATATACATGCAGTACTATCTTATCCTAAAGACATCACCGTCATTGGCTGCGTATGTCTCCGGAAATACTGTTCTACATTCGTCTTGATATCGAATGGCATCTTTGCACCGGGATGAATAATGGCCTATGACCAATCTCCCGGCACCCGCTTTAGCAGCACATTCGGCAGCCTGCAAAGTAGTTGAATGATAGCGCAATGCCGCCTGTTCGCGAAGATCATCCATATATGTAGCCTCATGGTATAGCAGGCTGACACCTCTAACCCAATCAGGCAGCTCTGGAAAAGGGGCGGTATCACTACAATATGCATAGCTTACAGGCTCCCAGGGCTTGTAGGTAACATCATCCGCACGTATCAGAAGCGGTTCATCTGTACCGGAATGGCGTACAAATCCATTAAGGAAAGTTGCGCCTTCATCTGGACCGGCAGGACGAATAACATCATTGCCGGATTTGAGAAGTCCTATCTCAGCTCTCGTAAAACCATATCTCTCAAGAGCCTGCTTATCTATATTGCGCTGCGGCTCTCTCTCTTTTATCATATACCCGTATGTCTCAATCCTATGATTGAGCGGGAAAGCAACTATCTCCAAAGACTTAGTCTTGTAGATTACTTCCGGCTGCTTGAGTGAGAGCGGATGGAAATCAACTTCTACTCCAATCCCTTTGCCATAATAAGAAAGGAAGAAATTGAGAAGCGGTCCCATGTTGGAAGGCCCGTAGATAACTATCGGCGTTGTCCTGCATGAAAGTCCAAATGTAGAAAGCAGTGGGAAGAGGCCGAAGATATGATCACCATGTATATGGGAAATAAGTATGGTGTCTATCTTTGCCGTAGATATACGATAACGCAGAAACTGCCTCTGGACAGCTTCTCCGCAGTCTATCAAAAATGAGCGCCCATGTACCTCAAGTACATGAGCGCTCTGAAATCTATCGATAATAGGCATCGCCGAAGCGGTGCCCATTATCTTCAAAGTAAAATTATTCACCTTTCTCGAGTTTGTCCTTGAGTGCGGCAAGCTCTGAGATATCTCCAAGAGTAGTCTTCTCTATATTGGAGTTGATCTTCTTGACTGCCTTCTTGGTATTGTCAGCTTCAGCTGCAACCCTCTCGTTCCTTGACTCCATATAGGTCTTAAGATGAGAGAGGAAGAGTTTCCTTGTGCTGCGCCTGAGCTCAGTAACAACGAAAGGAAGCTTCTCGCCTTCGAGTGCCTGCTTACCATCCTCTTTCATGAGATCCTTCTTGAAGGCAAAGCCCTCTGTTCCGTCCTCAAGAGTGATGTTGGCGCCCTTGTCAGTTGCAGTACCTACTGTACCCTCTACAGTTGTACCTACTGGATACTTAGCCTCAAGTTCCTGCCAAGGATTGGGCAGAAGCTGTTTGTGACCGAGGCTGAGCTTGTGGTTAGCCTCATCGAAATCGAGAATCTGTACATCTATAGGCTCACCCGGCTGTACCATCTCTGAAGGATGCTTGATCTTGTCCCAAGAAAGGTCGCTGATATGGATCAGACCTTCTATGCCGTCTTCAAGTTCTGCGAATACACCGAAGTTAGTAATATTGCGAACAATAGCTTTGTGCTTGGAACCTACAGGATATTTCTCGCGGATGTTCTCCCAAGGATTGGGCATGAGCTGCTTCAGACCGAGAGACATCTTCCTATTCTCTCTGTCAAGAGAAAGGATCTGAGCCTCAACCTCATCACCTACCTTAAGGAAGTCTTGTGCAATCCTCAGACGAGGTGACCATGACATTTCAGATACGTGGATAAGTCCCTCTACACCAGGCTTTATCTCAACGAAAGCACCGTAATCTGCGATAAGAACAACTTTGCCCTTAACCTTGTCACCCACTTTGATATTAGGATCAAGGCTATCCCAAGGATGAGGAGTAAGCTGCTTCAGACCGAGGGCAATCCTCTTCTGCTGCTCATTGAAGTCAAGGACAACGACCTTAATCTTCTCGTCGAGTTTAACAATCTCTTCAGGATTGTTGACACGACCCCAAGAGAGATCTGTAATATGGATAAGACCGTCTACACCACCGAGGTCAACGAATACACCATAGTTGGTGATGTTCTTGACTGTACCTTCGAGGATCTGGCCTTTCTCAAGTTTGCCGATGATCTCGCTCTTCTGTTTCTCAAGTTCAGCCTCAAGAAGTGCCTTATGAGAAACTACAACATTGCGGAACTCCTGATTGATCTTGACAATCTTGAAATCCATTGTCTGGTCAACATACTGGTCGTAGTCCTTGATAGGCCTGATGTCGATCTGAGAACCTGGGAGGAATGCCTCTATACCGAACACATCCACGATCATGCCGCCCTTTGTACGGGTCTTGACATATCCTTTGACAACCTCGCCTTTGTCGTAAGCCTCGTTGACCATGTCCCATGAGCGAAGCTGTCTTGCTTTCTTGTGGGAAAGAACCAACTGTCCTTTCTTGTCTTCAGGAGACTCTACGTAAACTTCTACTTTGTCGCCAACCTTCAAGTCAGGATTGTAGCGGAACTCGGTTGCAGGGATAACTCCCTCACTCTTATAGCCGATGTTCACAAGCACTTCCCTCTTGTTGATGGCTGTAACAGTACCTTCCACAACCTCGTTCTCGGTTACCTTGGAAAGGGTGCTGTCATATGCGGCCTCGATTGCGGCCTTGTCTTCAGAGCCGTATGCGGCATCTTTCTCGAATGCATCCCAATCGAACTTATCGGGAGCTATCGATGCATTAAGGGGAGCTTTCTTGCTCTCTTTCTGCACGGGAGCAGCCTCGGCTGTCTCTTCTACTGAAGGAACTGCCTGTGTCTCCTCGCTGATCTTGTTTTCTTCTACCATAATCAAATAAGAATAACTAGTAGTTTAACATTATGTATTGAACTTCAGGAAGGCACACCTTTCAGGCACGCCTATGAAAAGCGCGCAAATTTACACATTTTTTTGTATTCCACAAAGGGCTTCTACAGCATCTTGCGTATCTTGAACAGATATAGGATCAACGCAATGGAGAGGATCATAAGGGCAAGCAGACCTATCCAGGCCCATGTTGTCCCTTCAAAAGGAAGTGTGACATTCATGCCGTAGAAGCTTGCTATAAGGGTAGGGGGCATGAAAAGCAGGGAAATCAGCGTAAAGATTTTCATCAGCCTATTCTGGTCGAGGTTGATGAGGCCGACTACTGTATCTTGAAGATACTCAAGTCTTTCAAAGCTGAAATTAGTATGATTGATCAGAGAATTGATATCCTGAAGAAGCACATTGAAGCGAGGCTCCAACTCACGAGGATATTTGTCGCTCTTCATCAAGTTGGATATAAGACGCTGCTTGTCCCATATATTTTCCCTTACCGTCATAGTATTTTCCTGCAGCTGGTTGATGTCGAGAAGAAAGTCTTCATTGATATCCTCCTCTTGGTTGACACGCTTGCTGTACTGGGCTATCTCCTTGGACATAAGCTCAATCATATCCGCATCAAGGTCAACCCTCTGATCCAAAATGCTTATAAACACCCAATATCCGTTCGGATAAAGGCGTGGAACTGCCTGGATCTTGTGCTGAAGTTCGGTAAAGCTTCGGAGTGGGACATCCCTGAGAGTGGTAAGGATATTACCTACGATTGTGAAAGAAACGGCTTCCATGGAATATTCCTCCGGGCCAGGAATAAGGAAGTTGGTATTGGCGAATATGGCAGAATCAGTCTCGGAAAAGCGAGAAGAACTTTCAATCTCCTCAGCCTGCGCCCTGCTCTGGATCTCTGTATTGAGAAACGTCTCAGCTGCTCTCTTCTCATCACCGTTCGGCGAGAAGAGGTCTATCCACACGACATCCTCTTGCTTCAGGTTGGAGAAATCGGCTATTGACTGAGACAGCAATATTTTCCCGAATGACTTGTAAAAAATATCTATCATATCGCCTACGTTTCCTCTACATGATGTTCTAACCTGTCCTACTATTTTCCAACTCACAAATTTATGCTTTTTTCCTCAGTAACGGAACAAAAAGCTACTTATCTTTACTTATCTTTGCATACGGACTTAATAGCTGCTTAAAAATTCAACAACTTATTATTCATAGCGAACAAAAGACATGGAGACATCAAGACTTATAGGCAAAGAGGGATGGTCTCTCACTCCGCTGCTTGTATTTCTCGGAATCTATTTAGTCTCATCCGTCATCTCTGGAGATTTCTACAAGGTACCGGTATCTGCGGCATTTCTTATTGCCAGTGCGTATGCTCTCGCAATAAGCCCGAGAAAGGGATTGAGCGAGAAAATCTCGATCTTCTCTGCTGGTGCCGGAGACAGGAACGTAATGCAGATGTTGTGGATTTTCATTCTGGCAGGAGCATTTGCAGAGACAGCCAGACAGATAGGGGCTATCGATGCCACTGTCAATGCGACGCTTTCACTGCTTCCTTCAAAGATGATTTTTGCAGGGCTTTTCCTCGCATCATGCTTTATATCCATGGCTATAGGAACAAGCGTCGGCACTATCGTCGCCCTTGTACCTATTGCTGCCGGTATAGCATCAGAATCCGGGACAGATGCCGGATTTCTGACAGGGGTAGTTGCAGGAGGGGCTTTTTTCGGTGACAACCTGTCATTCATCTCCGACACAACTATCGCTTCGACCAAGACACAAGGCTGTTCAATGTCCGATAAGTTCAAGGCAAATGCCGGCATAGCTCTGCCGGCAGCTGCCGCTGTAACTGTGATATACATAGTACTGGGTCGAGAAGCCGGCATCTCGACTATCGGAGAAGATATAATGTGGTACAGACTGCTGCCATACCTTTTTGTTATCGGCCTTGCAATAGCAGGCGCGGATGTGATGGCCGTACTGTCTTCCGGCATAGTCCTCAATGCAATCATCGGATTAGCCGATGGCTCACTCTCATGGACAGACTGGCTATCAGCCATCGGCAAAGGCATAGGCAGCATGGGTGACCTCATAATAGTGACAATGCTTGCCGGTGGAATGTTAGAAGTGATACGTGACGGTGGCGGATTCGACTACATAGTACGCAAACTTACCCGTGGTATCCGAGACAAGAGAGGAGCGGAAGCTAGCATAGCGTCAATTGTGAGCATTGCAAACGTATGCACCGCCAACAACACGGTAGCGATACTTACCATCGGGAGGATTGCTAAGGATATAAGCCTTAAATTCGGAGTTGACCCTCGAAAGAGTGCTAGCCTGCTTGACACATTCTCCTGCGTAATTCAGGGTATACTTCCCTACGGTGCCCAGATGCTGATGGCCTCCGGACTTGCAGGAATACCGGCTACCGAGATCATAGGCTGGCTTTTCTATCCTTTCGCGCTTGCAGTATTTGCAATCTTATCTATATTATTCAGATTCCCCAAAAAATATAGCTAATCAGAACAGGTCTGCAACGATATCCACTCCGAGAAGAATAAGGACCAATCCTCCGATTATCGAAGCAGGCCTGCCCATACGTACCCCGATAACTTTACCTGCCCTAAGCCCAATCATAACAGTAATAATGGTAACCACGAAAAGGGAAGTTAAAGTCACACATATTCCTCCGAATATGCGCCCAGACATAGACATGGATACACCTGCAGCCAAAGCGTCTATGCTGTCTGCCACCGCAGCGATGACAACGCTCATCAATCCTGTAATACACAGCAGTTTAACCTCTTTGAAAGAATCTATTATCATGGACAGTCCCACAAAGACAAGCAGTCCCATACCGATATATTTTACTGCTGACATTATATATCGGGAAATGAATTCCCCGAAAAGCCATCCAACCGCCATGAATACAACATGAATTATGGCAAATATTATTGATATTCCTAAAAGCCTCCGCCAAGAGATGCTCTTCATGTTTACGCTGGAGCACAGAGCTACAGCAAGACAGTCGGCACACAATGATGCAGACAGAAGTAAATCCTTTACAAATTCCATATAGCCACTCCTATTTCAGGAGTTTTCTTCGATAACCGTATCCCATTTTGCAGGGATTATTTGATTATAGTACCTCCCGTCCTGCAGGAGGCTTTCTTTATTATGGCCGACTCGACACCGCAGGCTTTATTTTATTAAATCCAATGGCATGAGTCTCCGCTGATTGTTGTCTATTTTAATTCAGGCCGTCTATGGCTTGTCCCGACTTTCTCTATGGCTTGAAAGCCTGCCTATTGGCAATCGACCTTCCAAGAGTCAGTTGGTCAGCGTATTCAAGGTCATCACCGAAGCCGAGACCTCTTGCGAGTGAAGAGAAAGTCACGCCATACCCTGACAGCATCCTATATATATAAAATGCTGTTGTCTCCCCTTCCACATCTCCGCTAAGTGCGAATATAACCTCGACATTTTCTGGCTTTTCCCCTCTTTCTGCCAAGGTAGCGATACGGTCTTTAAGATCACTTATCGTCAAATCCCCAGGACCGATACCGTCGATAGGGGAAATTTTACCTCCTAAGACATGATACAATCCATTGTACTGCCCTGTTGCCTCAATGCTCATCACATCCCTTACATTCTCCACCACACATACCTTATTGTGATCCCTTCTGCTGTCTGCACATATAGCACAGGTATCCGTATCGGAGATCATTTTGCAAATATGGCAATATTTTACGTTAGTCCGGAGATTATCTACTGAAGAAGTGAAGTACTTTACTGATTCTTCAGGCTGGCGGAGCAGATGAAGAGCAAGACGTAGCGCACTCTTCTCGCCTATTCCTGGCAAGGAACTTATCGCATCAACAGCCTTTTCCAAGAGCACTGAAGGATACTTATTCGTCATCATCACACATTTTCTTTAGATGCCTCATGGCTAATGTTTCGACTGGGGAGGTAACATACCTGGTTATTTTCATGCCATAGTCCCCGGATATACGTGCAACAATGTCACGGCAAGCCGCACCGAAAGACCCTACTACGCCTATCTTCAGTCCTTCTCGCCACAGTCTTGTCACAGATCGTTCAAAAAAAGCCTTGAAATTATTGTCCACCAATCTTTTGACATAATCATCCTTGCTATAGAACGAGAGTATAAACGGGGCAAACGACCCAAGATACGTGGCAGGTGATGTTCCTTTATATATATTGCCCACAATGTCTTCGTATCCGGATGCATATCTGATAGAGAAAGCATTGGAGACGGTATCAGGCAGAAGTCCCTTTATGTAATCAGCAAGGAAATTGCGTCCAAGCGCAGCCGCTCCGCCTTCATCTCCAAGGACATAGCCTCCAGAATAGATCTTACGGATGATACTATGCCCGTCATATTCACAGCATCCTGACCCAGTGCCAAGAATCAAAGCAATACCAGGCTCATCACCGAGGACAGATTCCGCTGCCCCTTGAATGTCAGACATCATATGTATCTCACCCTGCGGGAAATGCTGCTTGAGACGTTCTCTGACGGCAATCTCACCTCCGCTAACCATACCGCCACCTACCATACCGGCAGCATACATATATATGGCATCAGCATGCTCTCCCAATTCCCTGACAGACGAAGCCATGTCGTCTATCAAGTCACATAAATATGCTTCGTCACTGCTTGCAAGATTGATTCCTCCCAAACGGAACTCAAACATTTTGCCACTTCTCAGTATGCACCTTAACTCTGTTTTGGTGGCTCCGCTTTCTATAATCACAATCATACTTCTGTAATTCAGCGTTTAGACGAGTTGCGTTTGGTAACTCCGCTTTCTATAATCACAATCATATTCAGTCCGATGAAGACATAACAGCCAGACAATCAGACAATCGGAGAGAGACCAAGATCTCTCCCCGATTATTCTTTCACGACCTATGCTGCATTACTATATTCAGGTCTACTTCTTCTCCGGAATATTTTCAATGACTGCCTTGAGGAATTCCCATGTTCTCTCGACTGTATCTATCTTGACTCTCTCATCAGGAGAATGCGGATGGACAATAGTAGGGCCAAATGATACCATATCCCATGACGGATACTTGGCCCCGAGAAGAGCACACTCAAGTCCTGCATGTATTGCCATCACCTTCATATCCTTGCCAAAGAGTTTTTTGTATACTTCTTTCAAAGTCAATATGATAGGAGCATCAGGCTTAGGTGTCCACCCGGAATATCCTCCAGTTGTCGAAAATTCGGCTCCAGCAAGTTGGAATACACATCTCATCTTCTCGGCAAGTGCTTCCTTGGCAGTATCTACTGAGCTTCGCATCAGAGACCTTACCGTAATATGACCTTTTTCTGTGCGTACAACTGCCATATTATTGGATGTTTCCACTAGTCCTGGTACAGAGGCACTCATCCTTTCTACTCCATTAGGACAAGCAATCAAAGCCTTTATGGCATTTAGAGCTACCGCTTCTTCTATATAATCGATGAAGCCCTTATCCTGTAGCTCAAAATAGCATACGGCATTAGGATCTGTCTCGGAATATTCCGCCTTTATCTCTGCAAATACCCTCTCTACCTCAGCCTTGACATTATCTACAGCATTATCAGGGACAAGAAGCGATACCTCTGCTTCAAACGGTATAGCATTGCGAAGGCTACCTCCTGTAAAATCAGAGAGCAGGACACCGAATTTATCCATCAAAGGAAGAACGATTCTTGCTGCTGCCTTATTGGCATTAGCGCGGTAGAGAATAATATCCATGCCGGAATGTCCGCCCTGGAAGCCTTTCACAGTCAGTTTCCAACTCTGATACCCTGAAGGAGACGGTTTTGCTGTATACTTGAAATCCGCTGAGCCATCAAGACCTCCTGCACAACCTATATACAACTCTCCTTCAGTCTCAGAATCAAGATTAAGAAGGATATCACCTTGGAGCACTCCGGGCTTCAATTTCTCAGCCCCAGTCATTCCAGTCTCTTCATCATAAGTTACAAGCACTTCAAGCGGACCGTGTCTGAGGGTCTTATCCTCAAGCACTGAGAGCGCAAGGCATACGCCGATTCCATCGTCGGCACCAAGAGTCGTCCCTTCAGCTCCTACCCAATCCCCGACAATCTTGGTCTTGATAGGATCCTTAAGGAAATCATGCACCGTAGTGGCTGTCTTCTGAGGGACCATATCCATATGTCCTTGCATTATGACGCCGCGCCTGTTCTCAAAACCGGGTGTCGCCGGCTTTCTGAAGATCACATTACCTGTTTCATCTTCAAATACATCAACGCCATGCTTCTTACCCCACTCTAGAAGATAAGCCCTTACTTTCTCCTCATGCTTGGAAGGTCTCGGAATCTGAGACAGTCCGTAAAAGTTCTCCCACACGATCTTGGGATTCAAATCTCTGATGGTCATAATATTAATACTGCTACTTAGAACTTGTACAATTGTTTATTATTATTTGCGAGAAGTCCTACCTTATCGCATTCTTTTACTCTTCTACTTGGATACAATTGGGAAAGTAGACTCCACTCCAAGCTGGTATATAGGCATTCTTGTCTGAAGAAGGACATTGACACCGTCAGTAAGGCGTACGTCGCATGTTGCTGGAATCCTATAATGTACGACATTACCCCTAGAGGACGAATGCCTTGCCTGCGGAACTGATACTTCCGACGGATCAAATTCCACGAGATATGGCTTTCCCGACATATCTCCAGCCGGTACAAGCCCTTTTGCATCTGAGACTCTGAATGCCACATATATCTGAGAGTCATTGTCTGGAGAAGGTATAACTTCATATGTCATACTCTGGGTACTATAGTCGTGGTATCCGATAAACAATGACATATACTCCTTTTCCATCCTGGCAAGCTCTGTAACGGCTGCATCAAGAGCTTCACCACTGAATGTAGCATCGGTATCACCCGTTATTATCTGCAATCTTTTGTTGCGCAGGCTGAATATAGTCTCCGCTGCCTCTTTGGCCTTGGACTCTACGGATTTCTCTACTACCATCTCCTGACGGACCGGAACTTTGCTATAAGTATCCGACTTCTTCACATTACGATAGAGGGTGGCTTCCTCTGACGTAAGATTGGAGGAGATACCTTTGTCTTGAAAATTGTCAGTTCCGTTAACCGGAAAACGCCATTCAGTCTCTTCTGAAGCGGATAATGAGACACTTATAAGACCTTGGGTAGTCATAGAAAGGAAAGCCGGCATACTGGCCGAAGGGGCGATCGTATATCGCTTTGCAAGATCCGCCTCTACACAAGGCATCATCTTAACTGACACTATATCATAGGTGACCGCATCTTTGGCAGAAGCCTCGATACCCAGATATTTAGCGGCAAACTTCGCATAAGGACCGGCATGGAAATTATCCTGCCTTGCCTCTACCTTTATCCTCACAGAAGTGGATGGAAGGGCATATACCACATTCCCTTCCGGATCATTGCCGGCAGCCTCTGCTGCAAACGGTACTGCAGCCAGCAAAGAGAAGGCTGCAACAAATCTAAGACTCTTCATTTTTTCCATCTTTTATGTGTCCAAAGATAATTTGAAGGCTGGACACAGATATCCTCTTCCAAATATTTGTAGAAATCATTCATTATATCCTCAGGAGTCATGACATTAGCATCTCTGCAGATCTCCTTGAATTCCATCTCATAGCCTACTCCATCCCTTTTCTCTTTCAGCGACATGTAACAGACCGCCATGCCAAACTTCCTGGCAATAGCTGCACCCCCTGTCATCGTTAGGGTCTTCTGATGCATGAAATCAGCGACCTCATGAGAACCAGCCCTTTTGTAGGGACATTGGTCTGTAGGAAATATGTAAAGCCTCTTTTCCTTCCTATGCGCTACCATGAAACGCAGGATCTCCCATGTCTCCACATAACATAGGCCATAATGCTCAGGCCGGATGGGCGAACAACGGTTGTAGCGCATAACACCGTCCCACAAGCCACTCTCAAGGTGTTTGTAGACCACAGTCACACGACTCTCGTCAAAATCCAGGCCATCCTTCCCGGCATAATTCATCACTCCGCCAATAATCTCCCAATTACCGAAATGCGATGTAAGAATTACTACTCCCGGCGTACTGGCATACAACTCATTAAGAAACTGCGGATTGGAGATGGTACAGATATGGGATGCCACTAGCCTTTTAATGTTATATGCACCTGCAAACCATACTGTCTCAGCCACAAGCCTGCCGAAATGATGATAGAACCCTGTTGCAATCTGGCCAATCTCCTTGTACTTTTTCTCCGGAAATGAACGCGCGAGATTGATCATGACAGTGTCCCTGCGATATCTTATCAGATTCTCCGCTATCCATGACAGGCACTTACCCCAGAAATAATGCACCTTCAAAGGCTGCAGCGCGAGCAGTCTCAGGAAATACACCATGGGCATTACACCCCATCTTTTCTCCTCTTTCGACATATCTTTACAAATATAGCAAAAGTCGAGCGCAATGTACCGAACTTGTTCGAGAACATTGCCGAGACGCACCTTATATTCGGCGAAGCCCAATATAGCAAAAGTCGAGAACAAAGCAGCAAACAGCGGCTTTTTCATATTACCTCCTCAAAACTGACTCTTCGACGCCATCCTCCGACAACAATTACTATCTCTGTAAGCGCAAGATCTATAGAGAGATCGATATCCTGCAGGTCATCATCAGTCCAGTCATACCCACTTTCCCGTATATAGTTTCCTACCGCGAAACGACGAATTGACCCGCCATCGTCAGCGATAACTTCGAGGATAAGAGAATCGTCAATCTGCCTTGGCAGAGACACAGTATCACACCCGTCACCACTAAAGTCAAGTAAAACGGAAAACAGCCCGGACATAGGCTCACCATCGATCCCATACCCGTTCACATTTCCCCTCACTTCCGCCTTGAACGGGAACTTTGTACCTACAACGTCTACAGTCATTACGGCAAAACTCTTTGACAGACGGCATCTATAATAAGCAGTCTCCGCAGATGCATCCACAATACCGGTACTCATCCACACCTTGGGACAGTCTTCTCCCTTGTTAATCAACACGGCTGACTTCGGTGACGAACCGATTGCCTGGTCTGTTCCACTTAGAGACATACACACGACTCTCAACTTCTGCCTTGGAACAACACCTTCCCATGTCACTCTCGATGCAGCTTTGTCCACACTTATGGTGTCAGACAAGAAAAACGAAGTGCCACCACATACTGGGGATAAGGCTAACAACACATCAGAAGCCAGCGTATCAGGGATCTGAATGTCAATATCCAGATAAGAAGGGCATAAATCCCTGTCCTCCTTGACAGAACAGCCTGGGCAGGAAATTAAAGGCTGAAGGAGTGCCAGAAGGACAAGGATAAGATTCTGTCTATCAAACGACATAACTCAAAAATATCGAAAGGACATATCAACTATGCTCAATCCATATAACGAGAGAAAACCTGCTGGATAACCGTAGCTGATTCTGGATATAGAGCAAGAAGCGTGGTCTTAAGTTCTTCCTTGGAAGTAACATCAGACTTGAGAGCAGCAAAAAGCATAGACCTCGTCATTCCTCTTTCCTCAAGATACCTGAATATCTGCGGATGAAACCAGTATTTCATGCCGGAAGTAGGCATCGCTCCCCCATACCTGTCATGATACATGGCATTCTGCATGTAATATCCCCACATCTCCCCTATCTCGCAATATCCGGCATCAGAATCAGTCCCGTCTCCGTATGTAACTCCTCCGGACATCAGATATGACGCCACTATATATTTGATATATTTGTCCCAGTATTTCGTGCCGACCTGTGCGAAATGACTTGAATGAGCCAGTTCATGGCATGTTTCAGAATAAATTTCGGCATAAGAAGTCTTGCCACTTAATCCGAGGGTTATATCAGGAAGAAAAATCTTAAGCAGAGCCGAATATAATCCCAAATATTTCGTAAAAGAACCCATATTATCAATAATGGCTCCATGCTTCAACATCACAGCGCTGCTTGCTTTAAGATTTTGGAAAATCCATATACGAAGGCCCTTCGGTGGACAGGCGATATTCATGTCTTCCTCTCCGCAACGGCTTATATAGTCATAAGTGGCATTGTTAACTACCGACCGACACCAAAGCTTCCTGTCAGAATCCTTTGTTATCGTAATATCTTTCCCTTCGGGGGATCCCTTACCTAGAGCTGAAGTAGAAGCGGTCACAAGGATCTTGTTGAAACCTATGGCAAATCCCGCTGAGTTCTTGAATCTAAGACGATATCTCGGCCGTGAGGAATACTTGCGAGACATCTTATAGTAGCCGTCTCTATCCGTATAGGCATTTGCATATTTTACGAAGACATTGCATATAACCTTGACACCGGCAACTCCGAAAGGCTTTCCACCGTTGGCATTATCGTCCACTATGGTTATACGGCCTTCAGGCTTGTAAGCCCCACCCTTGGTCTGAGGAACAAGCATGCCTTCATTGCCAGTAAGTCGGAATGCCTCGCGCTCCACCGCGTCCCAGTCGATGCCGTCATCCGACTTCACATCCGACTCAACAGCTGGGATAAAGCATTCGTCTAGAATCTCATACCCAACGTCATCAGGCAGTTTAGTTCCATGCGGCAAGACAGCATATTGCCACGTAATCTTGTCTTCGGGAACTTTTGGATCATGATAATAGTCTCCGTCTTTCACAATCTTATAGTCTAATGGATGGTCCATAAGATTGTACCCTGCATCAACAAGTTTCTGGTACTCTTCATCAGTCTTCGGAAGGAAACGGACATAAATATCTGTCGGAACAATATCCACCCTTTCGGCCTTAGTAGGATAAAGCGAAGCAAGTGCCTTAGTAATGTTGGATACTGAATACGGGTCCTCCAGTTTCTCTCCAAGTACGATCATCTCGTGGGCAAGAATCCCGTCACCATCAGTCTCGGTATTGTGATGGTCAAGTCCTTTCTCACTACAGCCTGCAAGCACCAGTATGCAGAGCCAGAATCTCATAGTTTTTATCATGGCATTCAAGTTTTGATTACTACTGGGGCAAAAATAAAGAGCAGAAACCGTATACAGAAAATTTACGCGGTTTAATAAACTAATCGACCTTCAACGCCAATAGGAAACGGTTTATAAGACAAAATCTTCCATAAAAACACAACGTTTTTACGGAAGATGCATTAATAATCAACTACTTACAAAGAAAGCGCACTTTTTGAAAATTTTCAAGAAATTCACAAAAATACGCTTCTATTCAGATATTCACTCAGAAATTCCAGTCTGATACTCACTAATACTCACTCAGAAGCTTTAGTCTGATACTCACTCAGAAGCTCTAGTCTGATATTATCTCAGAAGAAAGTTACTGTCTTCTGATCAGCCGCAGATAGAAGGCTGTTGGCAAGACGGCTTACCCCAAAACGAAACAAACTCTTGTCAAGCCATTCCTTACCAAGGACGGATGAGACAATTGAATAATAGCTTATGGCGTCCATCACAGAAGATATACCACCTGCAGCCTTGAACCCGACCTTCTTACCTGTCTTGTTATAAAACAGAGAAATGCACTGGCACATGATATAGGCAGCCAAGGGAGTAGCGTTGACTTCGACCTTACCTGTAGATGTCTTGATAAAGTCCGCTCCGGCTTCCATCGCAAGGAATGAGGCATCTGCAATAAGCTCCGGAGACTTCAGCAGACCGGTCTCAAGGATAACCTTCAGTATTATCCTACGGCCTTTACCTACATTATCAATAGCGTCACGACAAGCACGTATCTCATTTGCTGTTGTCTGATAGTCTCCTGCAAGGAACGAATTCAAAGCAAGGACTATATCTATCTCATCAGCACCACGTTCGACAGCCATCTCACATTCTTTAGCCTTCACCTCTATAAAACTTTGCGATGTGGGGAAACAGCCTGCAACAGCAGTAGCATGCAGGTCACTGTCTTTGCGAAGACTTGCAACTGTACCTACCAGATTAGGATACACGCACACAGAAGCGGGAAGGGGAAAGTCAGGCCAACTCTCTCGATAGGTATTCACCTTATTCATAAGCTTAGAGATACTTTCCACCGTATCAGTACTTTTCAGAGAAGTAAGATCCATAAACGAGAAGAACTCCTTAATAAGTTCCTCTGATACCGCATTATCTATATTTTCTGCGATCAGATCTAGCGCTCTGTCAATAGCCTCGACATCCGGAGTATATCCGTAGTTTTTCTGTATATTATCCATATCATTAACTCTTTTATTCTCAACCTCTTATCTGTACATTATAGCCCTCCTCAATCAAAGGAGCCACAGCCTTACGCATCTCTTCTTCTGTCATCTTCTCAAGACCTTGCATCGGGGCTTCCCTTGCCAAAGTATAGACCATTATCTCTCTAGGCATCAGTTTCTTGACGATGGAGAGCCATGCCGCAAGCGTATCAGGCGCAGTAGAATCAAAGCCGGGAAAACGAAGGAACATTGTCTGCAGGACAAATTTACCGTCAAACTTCTTCATATTGGAGACAATCTCCTCCACCGAATATCCTCCTGCAGGCCTGTTGATAAGCCTCGCCAGCTCATCTGTAGGGGCATCAAGCTTAAGAACCGGATTATCAACTTTCATCAATGCACTACGGATCTCCTCCTTCCCTGTCATTGTCGCATTTGTAAGGACAGTAATCTTCGTATGCGGATAATATTTGTCTTTCATCTCAATGGCGATGTCCACCATCTCTGGAAATGATGGATTAAGAGTTGGCTCACCGTCTCCAGAAAAGGTAATGGAATCAATGTCTATCCCTAAAGTACGGCACTCTGACAACTTATCATTCAATGCATTGCGAAGCTCAGACGGAGTAGGAAGTCTATGGTCTGCACGGCCATCCCGATTCCATCCACACTCGCAGTATACACAATCAAAATTACATAATTTGCCGTTTTCTGGCAACAGATTGATCCCTAGAGACGAGCCGAGACGCCTGCTGAATATCGGCCCAAATACTATTTTTTCCCTCAACATCTCAGATTATCCTCTTTGACTTGCTTGCAGAGGTAAGTTTACCTTCCTCTGACATATGATCTATGAACACAAGGCCTGGAGTCAATCCCTTGGAAATACTTCCCAACATATCAGACTTACCGAGAAAATCCGCCCCATTATATGTCGCCCATCTTATCATCTGCCCAAGGGGAATACCTACAAAATTCTCTTGAAGACAATACAGTTCCCTTATCATATCAAGGTCATCATTGCTTGACAGAGAGTCTGTCCCGACGGTAAGAGAGATACCGCAAGAACGCAACATATCAACCGGAGGCAGAGTATTGTGAATAAATATATTGGAGCACGGGCAAAGAGCTATATAAGGATGTGCCAAGGTCTTCTTTGCAGCTTCAACGCCACACTCCGTCATGCATACCTCATGAACAAGCAGGACATGTCCGTCAACAGGAACTTGACTTACAGCCTTAAGCCTCTCAAGAAAATACTCAAGGGAAGAAGTACCTGTAACAGGAGGCATTGTCATGCCGGCACGCTTCCTGTTATCATACATCGGACCACGCCCGTACATCATCATGTCTTCTTCTTCCTGACTTTCCTCACTGTGATAAGACAAATATCCAGACTGGAGTGCAAGAGCCGAAACTTCTTCTAACAACTTCGTACTCATGGTATAGCATGCATGAGGAGTCGGCGCAGCATCAAGCCCGACCTCACTTGCTTCCACCTGTAAAGCTTTGACTGACTGTATTATCCTATCACAATCCTGAGGCTCCGTGCCAAATACCTCAAGAAAGGTTCTGGTATACATAGGAGAAACTGCTTTAGCTCCGAAAGACTCGTTGCAATTGCTTATGTCTGCCATAGCAGATATACCTCTCTCCCACATGATATCCAACCACTTACGGGCATCATCCATCCTCTCTTTGCGAGAAGATGTGTCTCGCATGGCATTGATCTGGTCGATAAAACCTGCCATACCGGTGCCTTTACTGAATTTTCCTTTCAGATAAGACAATTCCAAATGACAATGAGAATTCACGAATCCAGGCACAATAGCGCCATCAAAGTACTCGTCAAAGGTGTCGTCTTTACTGATCTTACCAATCCTGATGACTTTATTGCCTTCAGATTCATCTATCTCAACAAAAGAATCCATCATCGGGACGGAAGAACGTCCGTCATATATATATTTTGCCCCTATCTTTCTCATTTGCGTCTAAGTATCCCGTCTTTCAACATTCTTATCTTTCCATCAGGTGCTGTCCTCAATAGATTCAATGAGGCTGGGCTACTTTCCCTATAAGCTGATTCAATATTGCGGACAGAGTCCAATTGTGACAATGTGATAAAAGAAGGACCTGTAAAAATAGTGTCAGGCAACACAGCATCAACAACGAACAAGCCTGACGAATCACGATTGACATTCACGGTATCTATCCTCAAGGAATCATTCCGGATTCCGAAATACACAGGAGCTCTCCTGAATGTCATGGCCTCAATTGCCTTCCTGATGCTGTCAGCCTTTTCCTCTCTACGCAACACAGCACGAAGTTCGATAACCCTTGCATCAAGGATATTCCTGGAAGCCTCGAATACCTTGGCGAAACGCTCAGGATCTTCCATATAATGTCCGACACTCTTCAGATAATCCTCCCTGTCATAACCATATTTTGCCAAGACAGGCTCATAAAAAAGAGTAGTATCGGCTATCCTTGTCAATTCGGCATCAGACCTTACCTTCTGGTCCGCAAGGAACATATCTGCATATACCTCTGCAAACTTGTCGGCAGGTATGACTTTCGACCTGATGCAAGAAAGCAGAGAAAGGGACGCCAAAGTAAGGCCGATATGGCACAACAAGCGCATCTTCTACCTCAATGTTGCCCCGAAAGCATTCTGGAATGTAGACAGAATCCTCTCCATAGCCTTTTCGGTCTCAGTATCCGTCAATGTCTTGTCCGGATCCTGGAATACAAAGTTAATGGCGTATTGCTTCTTCCCTTCCGGAATTTTGTCTCCGCGGTACACGTCAAAGAGAGTTACCTGCTTGAGAATCTTCTTCACGGCCTTACGTGCAGCCTTCTCCATATCTGCATACGAGACAGACTCGTCAACAAGCACAGCAAGATCCCTGCGGACTTCCGGAAATCTCGGCAACTCCGAGAATCTGACCTTAACTCTCGATACCAACTTGAGAAGCACTGGCCATGAAAGTTCTGCTGCGAACACAGGCTGCCTTATGCCAAAGGTGGATGTGATCGAAGGAGATACTGTACCAAGAACCGCAAATCTCTCATGAGTTCCAGGAAGAGAGTATGTAATACCCTCCGAGAATATGTCTTCAGGTGCACTTCCTGTCTCCATTGTCAGCAGGTCGATAGCATACCTTGCACACAGCTGCTCGAAATAACCTTTAAGCAAGAAATAGCTACCTTTTGTCGCTGTCCCACTCCATGACTTTGCAGATGGACCAGTCAGGAAAAGTGCAAAACACTGATGCTCTTCATACGAAGCGAGTGTCTTGCCATCAGCCTCAGGAAGAAGCCTGTAGACTGATCCGTATTCAAAAGTACGCAGTGAGGTAACTTGCCTGTTAATATTGTATGCTATAACCTCCAATCCACCGAAAAGCAGAGTCTGACGCATCACATTAAGGTCAGAACTTAACGGATTGACGATATGAACGCATTCTGACTCCGGTAATGTCTTGAGCTTTGAGTAATATGCACTCTTTGTGAGCGAGTTGTTCATCGTCTCCACAAAACCGTCAGCAGCTAGGAAATTGGATATGTAGTTCCTTGTAGACTCCGGATCCGGGTCAGGAGTAGTTCCTACAGACATCTTCATATGGTGCGGAAGTTCCACATTATTGTAACCATATATTCGCAGGATCTCCTCTACAACATCACATTCGCGGCACACGTCTACCATATAAGTAGGTGCTGCAACCTTTGCTCCTGATGGAGTTCTCTCAAGGAAATCATACTGAAGCCAAGTAAGGATGTTCTCGATTGTATCATGACCTATTTTCTTACCTATAAAGGCTTCTATCCTATCATAGTCAAGTTCTATCAACTTCTTCTGAACAGGAGTTGCACAGACTCTGCGGATATTTCCTGATATATGACCACCTGCTATCTCCATTATCAACTGTGCAGCACGCTTGAGAGCGAACGGAACAGCCCCAGGATCTCCTCCTCTCTCAAATCTGAACGAGGCATCGGTCTGTATGCCTTGCAACTTGGATGTCTTACGTATAGAGCCCGGATCGAACCAAGCGCTCTCAATGAAGACAGAAGTTGTCTGCGCAGAGACTCCCGAATCCTTACCGCCAAGCACTCCTGCAATGCACAGAGGCCTATTTTCGTCTGCTATAACAATGTCAGTAGAGTGGAGAGTACGCACTATTCCGTCGAGTGTCTCGAGCCTCTCGCCTTCCTCTGCACGTCTTACGATCACCCTACCGCCACTCACCATGCCGGCATCGAACGTATGAAGCGGCTGTCCTGTCTCAAAGAGAACGAAATTGGAAATATCCACGATATTGTCCACGGGACGAAGTCCTATTGAGAGCAGTCTCTTCTGAAGCCATTCAGGAGAAGTAGCGACCCTAACTCCGTCTACTGTAACTCCTTCATACAACGGAGCAGCCTCTGGATCACGCACTTCCACGTCAAGACCTGCATTATCCTCTGGGGCTGAAAAGCCAGAGACATCAGGATATATAAGTTCGCAATCTATGCCGTTCTGTCTTAAATATGCATACAGATCTCTTGCTACACCTATATGAGATGAAGCATCGACGCGGTTAGCGGTGATCTCGTATTCTATAACGGCATCGCTCTGAAGATGCAAGTATTCCTTGGCAGGAGTACCTACAACCGCTTCTGCCGGCAGTACCTTTATCCCCGCGTGGTCACTTCCAATACCAAGCTCATCTTCAGCGCAGATCATGCCGAAAGACTCTACACCCCTTATCTTTGACTTCTTGATCTTGAAATCTCCGGGAAGTAGGGCACCAAGCCTTGCAAAAAGGACTTTCTGACCTGCAGCAACATTAGGTGCACCACAAACAACGGTTAGAGATTCCCCACTCCCATCATTTACCTTTGTTATATGTAGATGATCGGAATTGGGATGAGCTCCGCATTCAAGGACTTCTGCCACAACAACACCGGCAAGTCCTCCTGGGATCTCCTCCTGCTCTGTTACAGAGTCTACCTCTATACCTATCGAGGTCATCGCATCCGCCACTTGATGTGGAGTCAGATCACACTTGAGATAATTCTTAAGCCAACTGTATGATAGTTTCATAACTGAATTTATTTACTTATATCTTCAGGATTGAACAGGGAAGCCGCAAATTCCTTACGGTCAAATACCTTAAGATCGTCAACTCCTTCCCCTATGCCAATATATCTCACTGGTATCCGTAGTTGGTCTACAATACCGATGACAACTCCGCCCTTGGCCGAACCGTCAAGTTTTGTAACGGCAAGAGAAGTAACGTCTGTTGCCTTAGAGAACTCGACTGCCTGATGAAATGCATTTTGGCCTGTAGAACCATCCAAGACAAGAAGGACCTCGTGCGGTGCATCAGGAATTACTTTCCTTATGACATTGCGGATCTTTGTCAATTCATTCATGAGATTGACTCTATTGTGCAAACGTCCGGCCGTATCGATAAGGACAACGTCTGCATCTTTTGCAACTGCAGAGCGAACTGTATCATAAGCTACAGATGCCGGATCAGATCCCATTTCCTGCCTCACGAGAGGGACTCCCGCTCTATCCGCCCATATCTGAAGTTGGTCCACAGCAGCGGCTCGAAAAGTATCGGCAGCTCCAAGAACGACTTTCTTACCTTGCTTACAGAACATTGATGCAAGCTTGCCGATAGTTGTCGTTTTCCCTACACCGTTGACTCCGACAACCAAAATAACGAAAGGATGATGGCTGTCAAGTTCAAAGCCTCCATCTCTAACGGAATTGCTGTCAGTCTGAAGAAGACGGGCAATCTCATCGCGAAGCATATCGACGAGCTCATTCACCGACATATACTTGTCATGGCTGACACGCTCCTCAAGATTATCTATTATCTTCAAAGTAGTCTCTACACCCATATCTGAAGAGACCAACGCCTCTTCAATTGCATCAAGGACATCATCGTCAACCTTGGATTTCCCGACAATGGCTCTGGAAAGCCTGCCAAAGAAACTCTCATTTGTCTTTCGTACCCCTTTATCGAAAATTCCCATAATTGCGGATATCAGTAGAACACAAAATTACTAAAAAAGGCAGAGCAATACAAACCGCTCTGCCATTCATAATATCTTGACTGCTTACAGAATCAACGTAATATGATCTGCTTTAAGCAACTTACTTCTTATCGAAGAACTCTTTTTCTTTGCCGGCATCAACAAACTGCTCAACAAAAACATAAGCACCAGTCTTAGGAGACTTATCCATCCTGATGCACTTTACAATACTTCTTGCACCGGCCTTTGCCGCGAAGGTTGCAACTGCTTTCTTTGCCATAATTCCTTACTCCTTATTACTTTATCTCACGATGAAGAGTCACTTTATGCAGGAAAGGATTGTATTTCCTACGCTCAAGACGCTCGGTCGTATTCTTCTTGTTCTTTGTGGTGATGTACCTTGACATTCCGGGTACTCCGCTCTCTTTCTGCTCGGTGCACTCGAGAATAACCTGCACCCTGTTTCCTTTAGCTTTCTTTGCCATAATCCAATAACTTAAACAAGGTTAATAAATCCCTTCTTCTGTGCGTCACGGATGGTCTTCTCAAGACCGTTCTTCTCAATGTTCCTGATACCTTTGCAAGATACCTTGAGTGTGACAAACCTTTTCTCTGACTCGAGCCAGAACCTCTTATTCTTGAGGTTCAGAGAGAACTCTCTCTTGGTACGCAACTTTGAATGAGAGACATTGTTGCCTATCATCCTCTTGCGACCTGTTACTTGACAAACCTTTGCCATATTGTATTACTTTTTAATTTCTTGAATAAAAACTTGTATGGGTTGCAAATATCGCGTTAAATTTCCTTAATTCCAAGATTATACAGGTTTGAAGAACCTCTTCCATCTGATATTCAAAGGGAAATTCTTGTTCTTGTCAATCGAAAGCCATATGAGAGCCGGACGGCCTACTATATGGTCTTCTGGAACAAACCCCCAATATCTTGAATCAAGGGAATTGTGTCGGTTGTCACCCATCATAAAATAATAATCCTGCTTGAAAGTATATTCATCGCTACGCTCTCCATTGATATAAATACCACCGTCAGAACCTTGGCAAATGTCATTATGTTCATAAACAGCGATAATCCTCTCATATAGGGCGAAATTGTCAGGAGTCAACTTTACTGTCACGCCTTGCTTTGGCACCCAAATAGGTCCATAATTGTCCCTAGTCCAGTGAAAACTCTCCTTGTAAGGGAAAAGCATCAGATACGAATCTGGATAGTCAGGAGGATAAACATCAATATTCTCCTCTACAGACACGACATTGGAACATGCACGTACTTTCTCAAGTTTATCCTTTGTAAGAGGCATGGAGACATATCCCGGAAGAGCCGGATCGAAGGCATTGTAGTCACTCCAGTTGAGATCGAGACCCTCAAGAATAGTCCTGTTAATCTCGCTCCCGTCAGTCTTCACATCATATGTAGACTGCAGACCGGGGTACTGCTCCTGTGCCTGAGAACCGATATATACCCTACCGTCTCTTACCGACAACGTATCTCCAGCAATAGCCACACATCTCTTGACATAATGGTCTTTCTTGTCCGATGGCCTCACAATTACCGGCCCGTATGACTTGAGGGTGTAGTCCCTTCCGTAAAAACGGGAGAGGGTGTAATAATCATCTGCCGGAGCTTTGGCTAATACTGTATCGCCGTTTGGAAAACCGAATACCACGTAATCACCTCTTCTTACATTTCTGAATCCCTTAAGTCTCCTGTACTCATTATGTATGAGGGTAGAATATGATTCTTTTCCAAAGAAGACATTGTGGGTAAAAGGAATAGTCAGAGGTGTCTCTGGTATCCTTGGTCCGAAAGTTAGCTTGCTGACAAAAAGATGATCACCTGTGAGCAATGAACTTTCCATCGATGACGAGGGGATCTTGAACGCCTGGAAGAAGAATATATTGATGAATGTCACAAAGACTACCGCGAAGATAATAGCATCGAGCCAGTCCAAGAACGCATTTCTTTTCTCACCTTCCTTGTAATATTTCTTCCAAAACAGCCATTTCACCTTGCGCGTGATATGGTGATCGAAGATTACTACAAGGCCAAGAAGAAACCAATAATTTCCCAACCAGATGACCCACAGCAGATAAAGGAGCGACCAAAAGACTAGTCTCACCCATTTGTTGTGGTATAGTTCCCTTACGTTCATCTGACGGACACTACTTTACCTGATTGACAATTGCTTCAAATGCTTTAGGATTATTCATTGCAAGGTCTGCAAGAACTTTGCGGTTGAGACCTACATTCTGCTTTGCAAGCTTGCCCATGAACTGGGAATAGGATATACCGTACTGACGAGCTGCGGCATTGATCCTCTGAATCCAAAGAGCCCTGAACTCACGTTTCTTGGCTTTACGATCACGGTATGCGTAGGTAAGACCTTTCTCATAGGTATTCTTCGCTACCGTCCATACATTTTTCCTTGACAGGAAATAGCCGCGGGTATTCTTCAGAATCTTCTTGCGGCGAGCCCTTGAGGCTACTGAATTGACTGATCTTGGCATAAATCTTACTTTTTGAGGTACAGTGGCCGATATCGGCACTTTTCAGACTGAACCTCGGTTAAACATTGAATAAACTAGAGAACCAAAAGCTCTTTAACCCTCTTTATGTCGTCCTTATGGACAAGCGTGAAGTGGTCAAGATTTCTTTTCTGCTTCTTGGTCTTCTTTGTGAGAATGTGGCTGTGATAAGCGTGTTTTCTCTTGATTTTACCCGTTCCGGTAAGCGCGAAGCGCTTTTTGGCACCGGAGTTGGTCTTAAGCTTTGCCATTGTATATAAGATTAAATAAAAAAGTTATTTCTTCTTGATAGGAGCTATCATCATTATCATACGTTTTCCCTCAAGCTGTGGCATGCTCTCTGCTCTGCCCATATCCTCCAACTCTACAGCGAAGCGAAGCAGCAGTTTCTCTCCCTGATCAGAGAACTGAATGGAACGTCCTCGGAAAAAGACAGAAGCTTTGACCTTTGAACCTTCCTCCAAGAACTCTCTGGCATGCTTGAGCTTAAACTGGAAATCATGTTCGTCTGTATTAGGACCGAACCGGATCTCCTTGATGACAACCTTCGTCGAGTTCTGCTTCATCTCTTTTGCCTTCTTCTTCTGCTGATACAGAAATTTCTGGTAATCGAGAATCTTGCATACCGGAGGATTGGCACTAGCGCTGATCTCCACAAGATCTAGCCCCAAGTCTTCCGCCAATCTCATAGCCTTAGCTATGGGATAAATCCCAGGCTCCTGAATATTGTCCCCCACCAAACGGACTTCACTTGCTACAATCTGTCCGTTGATATTGATTTCATTGTCGTCCTTGTGACGGAAATTGCCCTGACGCGGATCTCGTCCGGCAGGTCTGGGACCGTTCGGCTTCACTCCCGAAGGTCTACTCATCGGCGGCTTGGGACCGCTGAAACGAGGTTTAAAAGGCGCAGCGATAAAAAAATCCTCCTATTAAATTAATAAAACACTAAAAATCAGCACTATTCGAAGCCTCAGCAGACTTGAAACGTGCTACAAAATCTTCAACACTCATAGAGCCCTTGTCAACGCCCTCATGACGCACTGACACGGTCTCTTCCGTAGCTTCCTTGTCTCCTACAATCACAAGCACAGGGACGCGGAGCAATGATATCTCACGTATCCTCTTGCCCAACGTCTCATTACGGTCATCCACGGAAGCGCGAATATCGGACTTTTTCAGCAAATCACAAACTTTTTTCGCATAATCCGCAAATTTTTCACTGACAGGCAACACCTTGACCTGATCCGGAGCAAGCCACAAAGGCAGATGTCCCGCAGTATGCTCAAGCAATACGGCCGTAAACCTTTCAATAGAGCCAAAAGGTGCTCTGTGGATCATTACAGGACGTTTCTTAGAACCATCCTTGTCTGTATACTCTAGTTCAAAACGCTCAGGAAGATTGTAGTCCACCTGAACAGTACCAAGCTGCCATTTCCTGCCAAGAGCATCTTTTACCATAAAGTCTAGCTTCGGACCATAGAAAGCGGCTTCACCATATTCAACTACTGTCTTGAGACCTTTCTCATTGGCAGCCTCGATGATACCCTGCTCAGCCTTATCCCATACCTCGTCAGAGCCTATGTACTTGGATCTATTGACCTTATCCCTCAATGATATCTGCGCCGTATAACTGTCGAAATGGAAAGTGCCGAACACATATAATATAAGGTCAATTACTTTCTCGAATTCTTCCTTCAGCTGATCCGGACGACAGAAAAGATGCGCATCATCCTGCGTGAAACAACGTACCCTTGTCAAGCCATGAAGCTCACCGCTCTGCTCATATCTATACACGGTACCGAACTCTGCAAAACGCAATGGAAGATCCCTGTATGAACGGGGTTCAGACCTATATATCTCGCAGTGATGAGGACAGTTCATTGGCTTCAACATATATTCCTCGCCTTCCTGTGGTGTATGTATCGGCTGGAATGAATCTTTGCCATACTTTGCATAATGCCCAGAAGTAACGTAAAGCTGCTTACTTCCGATATGAGGAGTAACAACAGGAAGATAACCGAATTCATCAAGCTTCTTACGCAGGAAGTTCTCAAGCTGAAGTCTCATGACAGCACCCCTTGGCAACCACATGGGCAGTCCGAGTCCCACTCTCGATGAGAAAGTAAACAACTCCATCTCCTTGCCAAGCTTTCTGTGGTCACGCTTCTTGGCTTCCTCTAGAAGTACAAGATACTCGTCGAGAAGAGACTTCTTTGGAAATGTAATACCATATATTCTTGTAAGCTGCTGACGCTTCTCGTCACCTCGCCAATAAGCTCCGGCAATGGAAGTAAGCTTGACAGCCTTGATCATGCTAGTATCGCGAAGATGCGGTCCACGGCAAAGATCAGTGAAATTGCCATTCTGATAGAAAGTTATAGTACCATCTTGAAGCTCGTCAATAAGTTCAGTCTTGTACTCGTCACCTTTATCCTCAAAGTATTTCAGAGCATCAGCCTTAGACACATGCGTACATTTGAAAGCCTCTCCTGTGCGAGCGAGTTCTAACATCTTCTTCTCTATGGCGGGAAGATCGGCGTCTGTCAGCTGACGGTCTCCGAGATCAACATCATAGTAGAATCCGTTCTCAATTGCAGGTCCGATGCCGAACTTAACTCCGGGATAGAGAGCTTCCAAAGCCTGCGCCATAAGATGCGCAGAAGAATGCCAAAAGACACGCTTACCCTGTTCATCATCCCACTTAAGCAACTTGACTGAAGAATCTTTCTCAATAGGAGTGTCCAGTCCCAACACCACGCCTTCTCCTACAGACTCATCATCATCAGCTTTCACGGAGATAGCAAGGACTTCAGCCGCTAGACGAGGGCTTATGCTCTCGGCTATCTGATAACCGGTAATTCCTTTTTCGTAAGCCCTGACGCTTCCGTCAGGGAAAGTGATGTTTATCATATTCATCTATATCTATAATACAGGCCACAAAGATACGATATTTTCCGTATCTTTGCACACACAATTTTTAGATATGGATATCTCCGCAAAGCGTAAAAGCATATGGAACGCAGCCGCTGCACCAGGGCTATTTCTCGGCCTGTTTACAGGTGTTATTCTACTATTCAATATGTGGGCAGGGCTTATCGGAAACCAGATATTTACAGGGGTACTGATTTCCTTGCTATGGGTTATCAAAGTATTTGGCTGCATATGGATACTTAAGGTATTTATAATCCAGTATTCAGTCCAAGAATCAGCCCCGAAATCCAAGTCAATTCAATTCGGTCTGATTGTAGCAGCCGCATCGGCACTCATATCAGCTGGTTGTTACCTTGGGATTCTCAAGTCATATGATCCGCAGCAGCTCGCGGACACGCTAAATACCGTGACAGAGCAATACTCCGCACTTGCAGGCAATAACCCTGAGACTGTATCCGCTCTTAAAGAGATGACCAATAATTTCATCCCGATTTCATTTGTTTTCAGACTTATATACTGCTTCCTATTCGGAGCAGTAGCGACATGGATAATCGTCTCCAGAGGAATATCAGACAAAGACGAGATTGTCCGATTCTTCAAAAATCAGTAGAATAGCAATGAACAATAATTCACCATTGGACCTTACTATAGTCATCCCCCTTTACAATGAGGAGGAATCCATCGGAGAGCTCGTGGCATGGATAGACCGCGTACTCGGGCACGGAAGCCTTACATATGAAATTATAATGGTAGATGACGGAAGCCGAGACGAGTCTTGGGAGAGAATCCGCTCTATTGCCGCACAGGACGGAAGGATACACGGAATCAGATTCCGACGCAATTACGGCAAATCTGCCGCCCTCTACGAAGGATTCAAGGCTGCAGCGGGAAATGTGGTTGTAACTATGGATGCCGACCTTCAGGATTCACCCGAAGAAATCCCTGAAATGTACCGGATGGTTACTGAAGAAGACTGGGATGTTGTATCCGGTTGGAAGCAGCACCGTCAGGACAACAAACTGACTAAGAACCTTCCTTCAAAGTTGTACAATGCTACGGCACGCTGGATCACAGGCATCAGACTGCATGACATGAACTGCGGTCTCAAGGCCTACAAAGCTGAAGTAGTAAAAAATATAGAGGTATACGGGGAGATGCATAGGTATATTCCCTACTTAGCAAAGAACGCTGGTTTCGACAGGATTACAGAGAAACCTGTCCACCACCAGAAGCGCAAGTTCGGCAAGAGCAAGTTCGGAATGGAGAGATTCGTGAACGGATTCCTGGACCTAATGTCGCTGTGGTTTCTGAGCACATTCGGCAAGAAGCCTATGCACTTCTTCGGTTTCACAGGCATTCTCATGTTCTTCCTCGGCTTTGTCATTACAGTTGCCCTGATTATAACCAAACTTGTACATCAGGCAGTGGGATCTCATTTCAGACAAGTGACAGATCAACCGCTGTTTTACCTTGCTCTTCTTACCGTTATTATCGGTGTAATGCTTTTTCTTGCTGGATTTATCTGCGAACTGGTATCGCGCAACTCTCTTGAGCGGAACAAATACAATATCAAGGAAGAATTCTGAGAAGCTGTTTTGAAATGATTCGTCTCTTCTCTTATGGTCCTTTCCGGCCATTTTCATCTTTGTCATCAGCCCAGTACCTCCAGTACACTCGTTCTTCCAAAGTCGAGGCAGCCTCGAATAATCCTCATAATATAATTCGGGAATCATTTCAAAACAGCTTCTGAATCAAGAGAAATCTCCATCCGCTTCATCTAGATCATGTAAATTCGGCACGTTTGCTTGAATTAACTAAAATTAGTACATTCCCGTTCGAGGTGACCTACGTTCATTTACCGAATGCTCCACGGAGCGAAGCTATATGCCAAAGCACTACTCCGGCTGCTACCGAGACATTAAGTGAATGCTTTGTGCCGCACTGCGGGATCTCTATCACAATATCGGAGGCATCCACAACTTTTTGGCTGACTCCGTCCACCTCATTGCCCAAAACTATGGCATACTTAGCGTCGAGACGTGGAATAAACTTCTCCAATGAGACAGAATCCACGGCCTGTTCGATACACAGAACTGTATAGCCATGTTCCTTGAGGCCGAGCACTGCTTGAAGCGGATCCTTGGCATATTTCCATGCGACACTGAACTCTGCTCCAAGAGCAGACTTGTGGATTTCAGGCGAAGGAGGAACCGACGTTATTCCACACAACACTATCCTGTCGACACCGAACGAGTCTGCGCTTCTGAACACAGAGCCCACATTGTGTGAACTTCTAATATTATCCAGCACAACGCACAACCCCGACTCCGGCCTCTTCTTATACTCTTCAGCCGACATCCTCCCCAGTTCAATATTCAATAACTTACGATGTTCCATTACTATATTTCTTATCTCAAAATAATAGCAAATTTAAATAGCTTTTAGAAACATGAAAAGAATAAACCGCCAGAGATTTGTCTTTGATTTTTGAGTATAGATTTCTTTTAGAAGAAGGAAGGCACCAGAGGTACATGACCGATGAAAAAAGGAAGATAGAACGAAAAGAGGGAAAAAAGATGATTCGGGTAATTTTTTGAAGGTTTATTAAGAGAAAGACCTACAAATTATCGTATATTTGTGTAGGTAAGTGCAATGTCCGCCCGAGAGAGGATTGCGGATGAACGGATTTGGACAATCACTAAACAATCAATTATTTAAAAGACCAACATATGAAACAGGATCTCCAGATTTTCGACCTTGTAAAGAAAGAAAAAGAAAGACAGTCACAAGGGCTGGAGCTTATTGCTTCCGAGAATTATGTCAGTGACCAGGTACTGGAGACAGCGGGCTCCATATGCACGAACAAGTATGCAGAAGGATATCCTGGCAAAAGATATTACGGAGGATGCGAAGTGGTAGATCAGATAGAACAGCTTGCTATCGACAGATTGTGCAGCCTATACGGAGCGGAATATGCCAATGTACAGCCACATTCTGGTGCTCAGGCAAATCTAGCCGTCGAAATGGCTGTTCTCTCTCCTGGCGACACCTTCATGGGACTTGACCTTTCGCAGGGTGGACATCTGACGCACGGTTCTCCTGTAAATGCATCAGGCATCTTATATCACGCTGTGCCCTACGGACTCAATCACGAGACTGGATATATCGACTATGACAAGATGGAGCAGATCGCTCTTGAATGCAGACCGAAACTAATAATCGGTGGTGCTTCGGCTTATTCCAGAGAATGGGATTATGAGAGAATGAGAGAAATTGCTGACAAAGTCGGGGCATTGCTATGGATAGATATGGCACATACAGCTGGGTTAATAGCCGCCGGACTTCTCAAGAACCCTATTCCTTATGCCCATATAGTGACGTCCACTACACACAAGACTCTTAGAGGACCTCGAGGAGGCATTATACTCATGGGGAAAGACTTCAAAGATCCTAAAGGACGCAAGACTCCTAAGGGAGAAGTCAAGATGATGTCGCAGATTCTCAACTCCAGTGTTTTCCCAGGCATACAGGGAGGACCACTGGAGCACATTATCGCAGCCAAGGCTGTAGCATTCTACGAGGCAATGCAGCCGGAATACAAGGATTATCAGAGACAAGTAATATCCAATGCTAAAGCAATGAGCAACGCTTTCAGCGAAAGAGGCTACAAAATCGTATCCGGAGGAACAGACAATCATCTTATGCTCATAGACCTTCGTACCAAATTTCCGGCACTAAGCGGTAAACTCGCAGAAAAAGAACTTGTTAAAGCTGAGATCACAGTCAACAAGAATATGGTTCCAGCAGACTCTCGTTCTCCATTTCTTACTTCAGGTATACGAATAGGGACTCCAGCAATTACTTCAAGAGGCTTCATTGAGAAAGATATGCTTGACATAGTCGAACTTATAGACACTGTACTTAGTTCAGCAGCAGCAAATTCAGATATTCTGCAAAGCAAGCAGACGCCTAACGAGAGCGAGAAAACGGCATTGAGCGCACATGAAGAAATTCTTGAAGAAGTTAGGAAGAAAGTGCATATGATGACAGGAGGAAGGCCACTGAACAAATATTAGAACCGAAGAAACTTTCTATTTTTATTCAGCAATTCTATCTTGCATAACCAGACCTTTAGAACAGTAAAATAGCTCTCAGCTATACATGTCATAAAGTAATAGAAACATCATAAAAATACTCATAATTTAATTTATAATGAACTAGATCTAAACAGTTTATTATCTGTAGATAGTTGTCCCCTGAAGTAAATTACTCCAGGGGATCTTCATATACAAAAGCCTTGGAGAGATAATAAGGGAACCGGAGGGGTAATATCAATACGTCAAGAGACGCAGGGGATAAAAAAATATCCC
>ERZ808240.164-NODE-164-length-90504-cov-15.265973_pt1 | contig 90504 bp, 85 predicted proteins | sample MGYA00521084_ERZ808240 | MGnify/ENA primary metagenome ERZ808240 (study PRJEB31516, sample SAMN03275571) | gut metagenome | biome: mammalia-associated habitat; material: feces | host: Papio cynocephalus | place: Kenya | collected 2012-08-06 ...
ACTCTGACAGTCGTTCATTTCTCAGAGTAATTTCTTTTTTCTTTTTCTGCTTGGGTGTCGAAAAAAGATACTCTTCCAATCTGTCAGCATCTAATTTCCCCTCCAAACTGAATTTCTTTATCTCATTTGCCTGTATGGTCGATATTTTCTTCCCATACCGGCAAACAGCATCATAAACCATACCCTGCTCTTCTTCCGAAAGAACAGACAGGCTGACGCCCTGAACCAATCCAAGCTGCTTATTATCTACCAAAGCCAGCAGCGCATCACTTAATCTGGCAAGCCATATATAACGCTGAATCATCTTATAATTTTCGCCACTTTCCTCGGACATCATTTTCAGGCTGTTTCCTGCCTTGCCCTGATTCTTCATGGCATCATACTTGATTTTGTATGCCTTTGCTTTTTCACTCGGCTGGATGTTTTCCCGCTGAATATTGGAATCTACCATAACTACGCTGGCTTCATCGTTATCCATTTCTTTCACAAATACCGGCATTGTTTCTAATCCAAGAACTTCGCATACATGCTTTCTTGTATGCCCGGAAATAATCTCATAGCCGCCTTCTTTGTGTTTTCGGACAATTCCCGGCACCAGTACACCATGCTCTCTGACACTTTCAATCATCTCTGCCAGTTCCTCATCGGAACGAATTACTTTCTTTCCTTCTCTTACTAAACCAACTCCAAGATTTACTGTTGTGGTAGTCTTGGATACACCACCTTTTTGATTGCATATGGCGATTACTTTACACATAATTCTGACCCTCCGTATTTTTTTGGTTATTTTTCATTTCGATAAACATCTACATATAAGCGTTTATACTTTCCATTCGTTCTTTCTATAGAACTAAAATTTGAAATATTTCTTACCTGCCACCGGCAATCTCGTTGCATTTTCTTTAAAAACCAGCGAAGTTCCTTTTTGGTGCCAGATAATCTTACCTTTAACATCTCCATCACCACCTTTCATATAAATTTTCTCTATAACACAAAAAACCCTTTCCAAAATGATCTCTCATTCTGAAAAGGGTTTTAACCTTTTTATGATTCTCTTTTCGCAGGTGCATAAATTATTATCATGTACTGAAACGTATCAAAACTTGTATATTTGTAGCACTAATTGTAGCACCATGTAGTATCAACACTGTTGAAACGCCTTATTTTCGGCACTTTACTTATCCAGACTCTTCAGCGTCGGGAACAGAATTACGTCTCGGATCGCTGGCGAATCGGTCAAAAGCATTACCAGACGGTCGATTCCGTAACCGATACCTCCTGTCGGCGGCATACCGATGGACAACGCATTTAAGAAGTCCTCATCGGTGTGGTTTGCTTCCTCGTCTCCTGCAGCAAATGCCTCTTCCTGTGCTTTAAAACGCTCTCTCTGGTCGATTGGGTCATTCAACTCGGAGTACGCATTACACATTTCCCATCCGTTGATGAAAAGCTCGAAACGCTCTACCAGCTCCGGATTGTCCGGTTTTTTCTTGGTAAGAGGTGAGATTTCGATTGGATGATCCATAACGAAAGTTGGCTGAACCAGTTTATCTTCGCAGAATTCTTCGAAGAACAAACTGATGATATCACCTTTTTTGTGGTGAGCCTCATATTCGATATGGTGCTCATCAGCAAGTTTCTTAGCTTCTTCGTCTGTCTTTATTTCATTAAAATCAATGTTTGCATATTTCTTTACGGCGTCGATCATTGTGATGCGCTCAAATGGCTTAGAAAGGTCAATCTCGATGCCATTGTAGGTGATTACGGCACTGCCACATACTTTTTCTGCCAGATAGCGGTACATGCTCTCTGTGAGTTCCATCATACCTTCATAGTCTGTGTATGCCTGATACAGCTCCATCAAGGTAAATTCCGGATTATGACGGGTATCTACGCCTTCATTACGGAATACACGGCCGATTTCAAATACACGCTCCAAACCGCCGACGATCAATCGTTTCAAATACAATTCCAGAGAAATACGAAGTTTTACGTCTTCGTCGAGAGCATTGTAATGTGTCTCAAATGGGCGGGCTGCTGCTCCACCGGCATTGGCTACAAGCATCGGTGTCTCCACTTCCATGAAATCTCTGTCTGCAAGGAAGTTACGGATCTCGCGAAGAATCTTGGAACGTTTGATAAATGTCTCTTTTACGTCCTGATTCATGATCAGATCCACATAACGCTGACGATAACGAATATCTGTGTCCGTCAGACCATGGAATTTCTCCGGAAGAATTTGAAGACTCTTGGACAAGAGAACCACATCTGTCGCATGAATGGAGATTTCTCCGGTCTTTGTCTTAAACACTTCACCTGTGATAGAAAGAAGATCACCGACATCGTACTTTTTGAAATCTTTGTAAGAATCTTCTCCGATATTGTCACGTGCTACATATGCCTGAATGCTTCCTTTCAGGTCCTGCACGTTACAGAAAGAAGCTTTTCCCATCACACGCTTGAACATCATACGTCCGGCGATGGTTACTGTCTTTCCTTCCATTTTGTCATAATTATCTTTAATGTCCATTGAGTGATGTGTCACATCACACTTTGTGATCTCAAATGGATTCTTGCCTGCTTCGATCAAATTTGCCAGTTTTTCTCTTCTGACCTTTAACAACTGATTTATATCTTCTGCCACTTCTCTATCCTCCAATTAGTTCTTCGTAATCTCAAGAATTTTATATTTCAATAAGCCGGCTGGGGTCTCAACCATAACAGTATGTCCCTTTTTCGCACCGATCAATGCTTTTCCAACCGGTGATTCGTTGGAGATTTTTCCTTTCAGACTGTTTGCCTCTGTCGAACCAACCAGTTTGTACTCCATCTCTTCATCATATTCCAAATCTTTGATTTTTACAGTACATCCAATGCTGATTACACTGGAATCAATGTCATCATCGGTAACCAGTTCCGCATTTTTCAAAATTTTATCTATCTCTTCGATACGAAGTTCGATATCTCTCTGCTCTTCTTTTGCTGCATCATACTCGGCGTTCTCGGAAAGGTCTCCCTGCTCTCTCGCCTCTTTGATCTTCTGAGCAACTTCTTTACGACGATTTACTTTCAAATCCTGTAATTCTGACTCCAGTGCTTTCAATCCTTCTTCTGTCAGAATATTCTTTTTTACTTCAGCCATGACTTCCTCCATTCTTTGCTCCCTGTCGGAGCATCTTACCTGTGCCGTGTGTCGCACACAACGGCATGATCTCTCATCGTTTCATTATAACGTACGAAAGTGGGATTGTCAATCGACAACCCCACTTTTTCGTTAAGTATTGATAATTTTATTCGGTTGCATCTTCTTTTCCATCATCCGGAATCGTCGCATTGTCTCCTTCCGAAGCACTGTTTGAATTGTTAAACAGATTGTTTGGATTCTTTGTAGTACCATCTTCCGTGTACAAGTCATTGGTGCCATCTGCATACTTCGTAAGGAATCTCTTATAACACAATCCTTTTACTGTATTGTCACGAAGGGCCGCACGGTTTTCTTCGCTCAGCACACTATACGTATCGGCGTATCCTGCTGCAATTGCGCCATCTACTGCTGGCTGCGTCTTCTCATAAATGACAACTGCGTAATTTTTCTTCGCTCCTGCTTTTTCAAACGTATTTTTTGTAATCGTAGGATTTACAGCTCCTTTTACAAGAATACATGTGTAATTGTATCCTTTGTTATCTTCCAGTCCCTGGATACCAAGAAATTCATTATTTTTAATAACGGCATTTCTCCAGTTCAGCATCCGAATACCGGCATTGTAAGTCTGACTTACTTTGCAGTTCTGAATCGTGATATTTTCATGGTAAACCTGGGTATTTACATCGTTCATAGCTACGGAATACGTATGGCTTCCTACCGCTACACCCATGTTGGTAAACATACAGTTATTGATCATAACCGTGTCACATGCAGTGCGGTCATGATTGGACCATTCATAATTAAATCCATTGTTGTTAGAGTCGGTCGAGTCGATATTAATCGCCTCTTTATGACTCTTGTTATTATAAATCTTAAAGTCCGTAAAGGAACAATTTTCCACCGTTACATTTTTTGACGAATTTAATTCGATAAAATGTGAACCATATTCGTTTGTAAATGCAATGTTGCGGATATTAATATTCTGGGCATGTCCCATAACAACTGCCATTGAATTTACAATTTGATTACAGTCAAAAATCGTGCTTCCATTTCCCTGCAGCGTTACATTCTGGGAACCATTGTATCCGCCCACTGAATTTTTCACGCCTTCTTTGGAAGGTGGCACCAGTTCAAACATCGTTTTGTTGGTTGCCAGGTTGGTATTTACCGCTTTTACTTTCTGAATCTTTACGCCATCTTCAAAGTTTACCGTTACATTGGACGGAATGCAGACAGAATGGCTCAATGTATACGTTCCGGCTGCCACCGTGATCGTACCGCCGCCGGTATACTCTAACTGCTCCATATACGAACGGAATACATAGTACGTCTTAGCCTGTCCGCTGTTTGCCGTATACCCGGATACCGTCTCGTAATGTCCTCGATATGGTGTTGTCTCCGGTGTGATGCGGAAATCTTTATCATTTTTATCTTTAAAATACAACAATCTTGTCTCTGAGTCATGCTTCTGAATGACATAGTAAACCACAGCATCTGTTACTGTGTTATTTTCCATCGAAGAAATTTTTGCCGCCGAGATGGAATTGTCAATTTTCGAAGCTCTTCCAAAATAAATCGGTGTACGGCACTTGTCAATCTTATTTCCTGAGATTTCCGGCTCTGTCATGCTGTACAGCTGGAACGCAAACGCAGTTCCTTTGCTGGCATCGCTGCGATAAACCGTATTTCCGGTAATTGCTGCACCCGTCCACATTTTTCCGGTTACAGCACTAACTGTCATATTTTTAAATTTGTTTTTTGAAATGGAAACCCCCGCCGAATAGACCTGCTTTTTGTATTTGGTCGTGCGGATACCATTTTCAAGATTTGTGAAGGTATTTCCGGTTACCTTCACAGTCTTACACGGAGTGCTTCCATAGGAGTTGATCAGTACTGCTGCCTGATAATTTCCTCCGGTATAAGCGGCATTACCCTGGAATGTACAATTTGTCACTTTCACCGTACGGCTTCCGGCGATATTAATGTATGTTCCTGCATTTTTATTGCGAAATTTCAAATTTGATATCGTAACATTATAATTATGTCCCATATCAATCGCAACGGCATTCTTTACTTTGCCAAGATCAATCGTAGCCTTTTTATTACTTGTAATCACAACTTTTTTCGTGCCTTTGTAATCTTTAGCTTTCGCACTTGTTAGTTTAAACATCGCTTTTCCGGCCTTCAATGACTTGCTTCCGGTCTTGTCCGTCTTTTTCAGCACAACACCATTTTTTAACTGAATGGTTACATTGCTAGGCACAGTCAATGTCGAGCAGATTTTATAAGTTCCTTTTTTCAAAACAAGGGTACCGCCACCCTGCTTCTTCAATTTTTCAAGATACGATTTCATCGTAAAATAGTTTTTGGATTTGGCATTGTATCCCTTGTCCCTTATGTATGCACTGCTGCATGGTTTCGTCGTTTTGCTGATGGTATATTTCTTCGCTGCCTGTGCCGCATCTGCATTGACAAGCTGACATGCTGCCGCACACGCAATTACCGCACCAGCGATAACAATTTTGCGTTTCATAGAATTCTCACCTTTCTTTAAATCTGTTACTGTTTTTATCTTACTCTCAAAATATGTCATTTTCTTTTTATTCATAGAAATATTTTAAAGTTTTATCGGTCAGCTGTAAATCTTTGGTATACCGCACTGCTGCCTTAAATACAGCACCATAGATTACATTGGTATTCAGCAAATCTACCCAGTTTTGATCTGTGATCTGGCATTCGCTGATTGGATATCCGGCTTTACGCTCCAATTCGTACTGAACCTGCTGGCGGATCGTAACCGGTACGTACACATTGGCAAATGCGTTTCTCGTGACCGTTGCATCAACAACCCCTCCCATAAAAATGGAGAAATTTTTCGTTCCATTCTGAATCCCAATATCACGGAACGAGTTGTCTGCAATCAACACATTTTTCCAATTCACTGCCCGAATCGCACAGTTTGTCGAACCAAAGAAAACATTATCGGTAATGCGGATATTCGTATGATAACACTGCTGCCCCTGATTGGCAATGTACGTATGTGACCCGATCGCCGTCCCAAGATCTGTAAATTTACAGTTTGTGATCTCGACATTCTGGCACACCGTTTTATCATGTTTCGACCACACATGATTGAAACCATTGACCGCATAATCGGTTCCATCAATATTGATGGCCTCTTTGTATGTATCGCCTTTATAATCGCGGAATTTCCAGAAATTACAATTTCTTACAATGACATTCTGCGACGAATTGAGTTCTATATAATGCGAGCCGTATTGATTATGAAATGTCAGATTTTCTATGACAATATTCCGGCAGTGTCCCATATCCATACCGCGCCCCGGCAGTTTGTTATTGCAGTCGATCACGACATTTCCGATGCCTGTCATTGTCACATCATGCGTTCCGCCGTAACCGCTTACCGACTCTTTTTTCTTTGCCTTTGAAGGCGGCACAAAGATAAAGATGACTTTGTGGTTATCGAGTTCTGTCTGGTAAATAGCTTTGGTCTTTTTGATCACAACGCCGTCCTCAAGCACAATTTTTACATTGGACGGAATGCACACCGCATTACTGATATAATACGTTCCTTTTTTCAGTGTCAATGTTCCGCCGCCGCAATATTCCAGTTGTTCCATATAAGAACGCAGTTGATAATACCCTTTCGTATTTCCGCGGTAGGTGTCTTCATCGGTATACCGCTCGCGGTAAGGGCGTGTCTCCGGCCGCAGATACAAATTATTGTCCGACTTATCGCGGTAATAAAACAGCCGTTTTTGTTTTTTTCCATCATTGGAAAATGTCACATAATAATGCGTTACTTTTTTCACCGTATTCTTTTTCATCTGTGCGATGCGCTTTGCGGTGATACTGTTTTTTGTAATGACCATCCGCTTAATAATACGTCTCCCGGCTCTCTTTTTTACTATCTTTTTAGAAATGTTAAACCGTATTGGCTGTCCCAGTTTGGTAAATGTATTGTTACTTACAATCGGACGATAGCAGCCTTCAAAGGAAACACCATAATCTCCGCCGGTAAACGAACAATCTGTAATCCGCATGTTCCGGCTTCGGATGCCTTTAATGGCACTTCCTTTCTGTATTTTTGTAAAACGGATCCATCGCACATGAACTTCTTTCGTATCTCTTGTTACAAATGCCGTTCTGCCCTTTAACAAGGAACCGTCAACTACCGTTTTCTTCCGGCCTCGTATGGTAACATTAGAGGGAATCATTATGCTCTTTTTCAAGCGGTATGTCCGATTTCCAAGCCATATAATTCCACCAGTTTTTTCCAATTTCTTCGTTGCCTGCTCCAATGTTCTGACACTATTTGCCTGCACACTTCTCCGCTTTGCCTGTACCTGCACCGGCAGTAACAATAACATCAATACTCCCAGGCCTGCCATGATCCCTAAGGGAACGCATCGTCTTCTCACTTCATTTACTCCTTCTATCTCCGGCTGTGGATTGTAAATGTCTCTCCACTGTCATACAATTCTCCGCCAAAACGAACGTATACTTCATACATATCGTCTGACAGATTGTATAATGGAATTGACACATAATATTCCATTTCGGCGGCAAGATCCTGTTCTCTCGGCGGATTACGGAAATCTTTTTGATACGTATTCCGCTTGCCCTTTACGACAACCTGCTCAATCAAATGATCTCTGGATTTTATCTGGAGATTCTGATCTTCCAAACGAAGTCGGATTCTCTCCTGCTTGCATTGTATCGGTGCCTCTGATGTCTTTTTCTCGGGACGGCTGACCTGTTCTTCCCATCTTTCAAATGGCTGCAGCCAGCCAACACAAGGCTCCTCATACAGATCCATCGCCTTCGACAGATCCTGCATATTCATACGAAGTTCAAATGCACGGAAGAAATAATATCGCAGGGAATATTCATTCAATGTGCCGCCGGTGTCATAATCAAATTCATAAATATAGCCGCCACGGTTATCATATCTCTCCGGATATGCCAAAAATCCACCCATATAAAATAACCGCCGCTTCTCAGCGCACAAGATTCCATTGGATGTGATTTTTGACTTAATTCCGCCAAAACGTTTCTCAATCCACGCTTTTTTCTTTTTTTCATCTATCGTATATATTGTAACATAAGATTGCTCATCATTGTCAAAAAACTTATTTTTTCTTCGCACATGCCAATGATTATCAAAAATCATAATATGGATCGTATCTTCTCTTCCATCCAGATTTTCCCGGATCAATTTGGCTGAATGCTGCTGAAAATGCCATGGCATATTTTCCGGCGTCGAGAGAAGTTTTTTCGAAAAAGGACGTTCTTTCCACATATTTTTCTCACCCAATATCCATTTGAGCTTGTCCTTTTTCCAATCTATACAGCCAATCGTGTGAATATTTCTCGCTGAGAAATAAACCTGCTTTTTACTGCCGTCATAATCCAAGGAATTGATATGCACCCAATTGGTTCGATCCCGGTACGCCGTGCCAAAAATCTCCCTCATATCCAACACTTTCTCGATTTTCCCGGTTTCGCGGTTCACTTCTGCGATGCAGTCTTCGACATGTCCGCATTGGGAATTACTGGCAATGAGCAAATTGCCTCCCGGTGTCATTTCACACACATCGTGGTGTATGCCATTGGGAACATAATACGTCCGGTACACTCTTCCCAAATAATCCATCTCATACATCTGCGTCGAATGTGGAATCAGCTGCGTAGGAAGAAGGGTCTGCCGCTCCATCACAATAAAACGGTCATTTGCTACCGGAAAAAATCCATAGCCACGCGGTCGGAACCGCATCATATAGCGAATGTCTCCCTGTTCATCAAAAGCAGCCGGATATGGCATACTTTTTCCTACTGCTAAAATTAGTTTCATCGCGGAGTCCACCGTCTTTTTCTTACCCTGTACCAAATCATTCATAGAGTCCGGCAGTTTATTCGTTTGTATCGTAAGTTTCTTTTCCGCAACGGCCTTTCCGCTTTTGTCAATCTTTTCCAGTTTTACTTCATTGTCCATCGCCGGATACAATCCATATACCGGCACCCTGTGCCAGTTTTCAAGTGTGGCAATCTTCTCACAGATATCTGCCTCTTTTGTCTTTCCTTTTACCGTAAACTGCACTGCACAAGGTTCTTCCGTCCAAAACAACACATATGCACAAAGCGGCGTCCTGCCATACGGATTCAAAATCACACAAGGCTCCTCAAATGAATATTTGTTTTCTTTTAACTGCTTTGTCAATTCCTGATCTCGTTCACGGCTCTCTACTGCCAAACCTTTCTCGTATGCGATATCACTTTCTACCTCAATTTTTCTCTTTATGACAGACTGATACCGCTGATAGGAGTCTTTTTCCTTTTCATACCCCTGATCGAATTCATCGCGATACCCTTTCTCGTACATAGAAGGTTTTCTATATTCTTTCCATAATTTTTTCAGTTTCCTTGGAAAATCCATCCCATCTTCCTCCTAGCCATATCTTATTTTCCTAAAACATTATTGGTAACTATTCAGGACGCCCACCCCACACATTGGATCCTGAATAGTTACTGTTACTGTATAATTTACCATACCATTTTTTCAAAATTATGGCAAGTTTACTTTTTTTGAGGAGGGGACTTTGTTGACGCCAGTCAACAACTCTATTGCCGGCAGCGTCCTGCCGACACGGCGTAGCCGTGGGGGCGTTTCCTTGCACCTCTGAACTACTTGCTTTCTCCTTCTTCCGGGGTGCTTTTCTTCCCTTTGCGACGATAGCTCACCTCTGAACTACTTGCTTTTTCCTTCTTCTGGGGTGCGTTCCTTCCCTTTGCGATGATAGCTCACCTCTGAACTTCTTGCCTTTTTCTTCTTCCGGGGTGCTTTTCTTCCCTTTGCGATGATAGCTCACCTCTGAACTTCTTGCCTTTTTCTTCTTCCGGGGTGCTTTTCTTCCCTTTGCGACGATAGCTCACCTCTGAACTTCTTGCCTTTTTCTTCTTCCGGGGTGCTTTTCTTCCCTTTGCGACGATAGCTCACCTCTGAACTTCTTGCTTTTTCCTTCTTCCGGGGTGCGTTCCTTCCCTTTACGACGATAGCTGCCGGTTTTGTTGACGCCAGTCAACAACTCTATTGCCGGCAGCGTCCTGCCGACACGGCGTAGCCGTGGGGGCGTTTCCTTGCACCTCTGAAGCACTTGCTTTTTCCTTCTTCCGGGGTGCTTGTCCCCGCACCAGTCATGCCACATATCTCTTTTCCCCTCTCCGGCATGACTCTTCCCGGCTATCTTGTCATGCAGCATACCTCTTTTCCCCTCTCCGGCATGACTCTTCCCGGCAACCTTGTCATGCCGTATACCTCTTTTCCCCTCTCCGGCATGACTCTTCCCGGCAACCTTGTCATGCCACATATCTCTTTTCCCCTCTCCGGCATGACTCTTCCCGGCAACCTTGTCATGCCACATATCTCTTTTTCCCTCTCCGGCATGACCACCCCCTTCTTCTTGGCAGCATGCCGCAAAAAAAGCCTGCCATACACTGTATGACAAGCTTTTTTCTTACTTTTCTGCTTTTTTCGGATATTTGTTCAAGATCAAATCCATCATCTTTTCATTTGGCTCAAATTCAAGAACAAGTTTTTCTTCTTTTCCCTCCGAGCGAATCACAACACCATATGTTTTTGCATCTGGCTGCAGGGAATAGAATTTCTTCGTCTGCAAGTGACGATATCCTGCCATCCGCTCTGACTCCATCGGTGCGATTACATCGGCATTATCAAGATCAATTCGAAGAACTGTCTTTCTCTTATCTTCACCTTGAATCATGTCGAAATCAATCTGTCCGTCACAATAAACATATTCCCATGTCACATGAAATCTCGGCCAGAACCACACCATGGCAAATACGGCTACCACGTCTAACAAAAACAGAAGACGGAATCGAAAGCCTATGATAAAGAGAAGTATTACACCAACGATCATCATAACCTTCAATGCAATATCTTTTCCAGTTGTTTTTTGTTTCACACTATATTCTGCGTATGCCTGCTCCATTTTGTCCTCCTGTTTTCGTTCTATAATTTACGCGCCACGCTTCGCGTGCCCGCGCTGACGCGCTCCTGCGCGTATCGCACCTTCTTAGCTCTACGCGCCACGCTTCGCGTGCCCGCGCTGACGCGCTCCTGCGCGTATCGCTAAACCATCCGTTCAAATCAAATGCCCACCTTTCGGTGGGCGCTTGATTTGCTTGCGGATGGTTTACATCATGCCCATGCCTGGGGCGCCGCCTGCCGGCATAGCCGGTGTATCTTCTTTAATATTAGCAACTACAGACTCTGTTGTCAAGAGGGTAGATGCTACACTGGTTGCATTCTGCAATGCACTTCTTGTAACCTTAGCAGGATCAAGAATTCCATTGTCAACCATGTTTACATACTGCTCTGTGTAAGCATTGAAACCGAATCCCGGTTTTCCTTCTTTTACTTTATCAATGATAACAGATCCTTCCAAACCTGCATTTTCAGCGATACGACGAAGTGGAGCTTCGAGAGCTTTCAGGATGATATTGGCACCTGTCTTCTCGTCGCCTTCCAGCTCTGCTGCCATCTTAGCAACTTCCTTGGATGCGTGGATATAAGCAGATCCACCACCTGCGATGATTCCTTCTTCTACTGCTGCTCTTGTCGCTGCCAAAGCATCTTCCATACGAAGTTTTGCTTCCTGCATCTCGGTCTCTGTTGCGGCACCAACACGGACAACTGCAACTCCGCCTGCCAGTTTGGCAAGTCTCTCCTGAAGTTTTTCTTTATCAAATTCAGAAGTTGTCTCTTCGATCTGTGTACGGATCTGGGATACACGAGCTTCGATCTCTGCTTTGTCGCCTTCGCCATCTACGATGATCGTATTTTCTTTCTGAACTTTAACAGATTTTGCACGTCCTAACTGATCCATTGTTGTGTCTTTCAGATCAAGACCAAGTTCTTCGGTAATTACCTGGCCGCCGGTAAGGATTGCGATATCTTTGAGCATTTCTTTTCTACGGTCACCATAACCAGGAGCTTTTACAGCTACTACCTGGAATGTACCACGCAGTTTGTTCAATACCAATGTGCTGAGTGCTTCACCCTCTACATCTTCTGCGATGATGAGAAGTTTTGCGCTGGACTGTACGATCTGCTCCAACAGTGGAAGGATTTCCTGAATATTAGAAATCTTCTTGTCTGTGATCAAAATGTATGGATTTTCCAGATTTGCTTCCATCTTATCCATATCCGTTGCCATATATGCTGACAAATAACCACGGTCAAACTGCATACCTTCAACAAGGTCAAGTTCTGTCTTCATGGTCTTGGACTCTTCAATTGTGATAACACCGTCGTTGGAAACTTTTTCCATTGCGTCAGCTACCATCTCACCAACCTGCTCGTCACCGGCGGAAATTGCTGCGACCTTAGCGATCTGCTCTTTCCCGGAAAGAGTCTCACTCATGGATTTGATTGCCTCTACTGCGCAGTCTGTCGCTTTCTTCATACCTTTACGAAGAACGATTGGATTTGCGCCGGCTGCAAGGTTTTTCATACCTTCGTTGATCATTGCCTGAGCAAGAACGGTAGCAGTTGTTGTACCATCTCCGGCTACATCATTTGTCTTGGTAGCAACTTCTTTTACAAGCTGGGCTCCCATGTTTTCGAAAGCATCTTCCAGCTCGATTTCTTTTGCAATTGTCACACCATCGTTTGTGATAAGTGGTGCACCAAAAGATTTATCCAATACGACATTACGTCCTTTTGGTCCCAATGTAACACGTACGGTATCTGCTAATTTATTTACACCTGTTTCCAGTGCTTTTCTGGCATCTACGCCAAACTTAATTTCTTTTGCCATTATAAAGACCTCCAATTAAAATATTTTAAACTTCTTTTATTCTTCCACAATAGCTGCGATATCGCTCTGGCGAACGATCACATATTCTTTATCTTCCAATTTTACATCGGTTCCTGCATATTTTGAATAAATTACTTTATCGCCGACTTTTACTTCCATTTTTACTTCTTTTCCATCTACAAGACCACCTGGTCCAACAGCTACTACTTCTGCCTGCTGTGGTTTTTCCTGTGCCTGGCCCGGAAGAACGATACCGGATTTTGTAGTTTCTTCTGCTTCTAACTGTTGTAAAACAACTCTGTCACCTAAAGGTACTAATTTCATTTCTATTTCCTCCAATCATGATCTTTTCGCTTTCTTTGTTAGCACTCTCTTTTACCGAGTGCTAACGATTGATTTAATAATAGTCATTTCTCTTGTTTTTTGCAAGTCGTACGCTTATGAATTTTTCTATTATTTAGTAGTTTTTCACATTATATCTCTTTTATCCTCTTTTTTTCTTACTTTTTTGCTTTCTTTTTGCGTTTATGCTATAATATTTGCAAAAGAACACCCGGAGGTACCTATGAAAGAACAATTATACACGATTCCCGTAAATGACATCTTCGACAAACCTTGTGAATGTCCCGTGTGCGCGATGAAATTGAAACTGGAAAATGACGCTGTCGCCTTTGCAATGGGTCCCAGTTATATGGAAGATGATATTCGTCTTACCACAGACAAAATCGGCTTCTGCGCCCGACATATGCAGATGATGTACGATTTTGAAAACCGGCTTGGACTTGCTCTCATCATGGATACTCACATGAAGAATATGATAAAAGAGATTGAAATATTACAAAAAAAGGGAAGAAAAAGCGCCGGCGGATTATTTTCCAAAAAAGAAGAAACGTCCCTCTTCTCCTTTACCGACAAGATCAGTCATTCGTGCTATATCTGTGACCGGATCAAGGGAGTATATGAGCGGTATATTGCGACCATTTTCTACTTATATGAAGAAGATTCTGCCTTTGTGACAAAATTCAAAAAATCAAAGGGATTCTGCTTAGAACACTATGGTATGCTTTTTGAAGAAGCACCAAAATATCTGCGCGGCAATGTATTGGAAGACTTTACCAACGACTTAAACCGCGTATTTTTAGACAATTATAAGCGAATGGAAGAAGAACTGGCATGGTTTATCGACAAATTTGACTACCGCAATACTGATGCTCCGTGGAAAACGTCAAAAGATGCCGTTCCCCGTGCTATGACAAAGGTAAACGGCATCCTCTCAATGGATGAATAAATTCACAATAACACCCCAAAATACACCGGCAACCCATACAATTCCGAGGATGGAAAGATTTTCTTTCCATCTTTTGTTTGTACGGAATAAAACCAAAAGTCCAACTCCTGCGCCGACAAGCAGTCCTGAGATCATCGAACCAAAATCGAGAATTCCTCCCAGATACATCTGCGTGATAAGAACCGATGCCGCACAGTTCGGAATCAATCCGACAATTGCCGCAAATACCGGTCCAAACATCGCATGACTCGATAAAAATTCAGAAATCCGCTCTTCGCCTCCTATTTCAATCAAAAAGTTCAAAACAAGAGAACACAGGAAAATGAACAATAATATTTTAAATGTATGTATAAAAGCAGATTTTCCAATGCTTTTTTCGCAATGGCAGTGTTCGCTTTCACACATCGTATGAAAATCTTTATATTGAATAGCATTTGGCCGAAAACGCATAACAAAATCTACGATAAACCCCGTAAATACTGCTGTCACAAGTTTAATTCCGAGGACCTTCAAGATAATTTCTGCGCTTACCGCTTCCGATAAAAAAATGGGAAGCATCTCATCCGATGTCGATAAAAATACTGCCACCAGCGTTCCCATCGTAATGATTCCACCGGAATACAGATTTGAAGCGGCTACCGAAAATCCACACTGTGGAAAAATCCCTGCGACACCGCCTGCGATAGGACCAAGCCTGCCGGCTTTCCGGATCCACGCCCTCGTCTTTGTGCTGGTCTTATGCTCCAGATACTCCATGAGCAGATAGGTCAGCAGCAAAAAAGGAAATAATTTAATGCTGTCAATCAACGCATCCATTAAAATATCAAGCCATAATTCCATCGATCATACTCTCCATTCTACCAGCATCTGCTGTCTACTCTTCCTGCTGCAGCATTTCTTTCAATGCCAGCGCTTTATCTTTGATACGGCGGTTTGCGTCTTTTGCCACAAGCACTTTGGATATCCAGCGTTTTGCCTCTTCTTTGTTCCCAATCCGGCGTGCCAGCTCCGCCACCATATACATCACAGTGTATTCATCCATACCACACATTGGAAAATCTTCTTTGGAAAATGCTGCCACAAATCCTTCGTGTGCATTTTTCAAAAATTCTTTCTCTTCCGCCAGAAGCGCTGCTGCCTCTTCTTTCTTATAGTCACCTTTCATCAGTTCTTCGCGTTTTCCACGGAACAGCCAGGCGATTTTAAGACAGGTATAGGCTCTCTCACTCGTTTTTCCATGCTTTACGATTGTATTAAGAAGCGCCATCTTATGACGGGTAATTGCCTCATCATAGGTGTACACTTTCTCGCCCTCCGGTACATAATGATACGTAGCGGAAATTTTTTCGCGGATCATCTTCGCCTGGGAAGACATCACAAAATTAAAATAACGGTTCAATGATGCATATCCGCATTTCGGGCAGAGGATCGCATCGTATTTCAATGGATCAATCCCCTGATATTTCGGGCGTAAATCCGTGTCAGCAGATACTAATTTTGCCTTTCCGGTACGAACCATTTTACTCTTGAATTCATGGTCACAGACCGGACAGGTGTAGGTCTTATCAAACAAAAGATCTTCTTCCTGAATCTCCTTTACCTGTGCTTTTTTGACACCTACACTTTGATTTTCTTTCTTTTCTTTTTCATAAACATCAACGTCATCCTTGATGTTCAACCCAAGACTTTCCAGTCCTGCGAACAAATTACCCATAGCTGCCTCCATTCTCTCCGGACTATTTTCCCGGGCGATAAGAACTCTTCAATGACACGATACGGTTAAATACCTGATGTCCTTCGGTCGTATCTTTCGTATCTACACAAAAATATCCGGTTCTCATAAACTGAAAACGGTCTCCCGGTTTTGCCTCCGCAAGTGCCGGCTCCACATAACAATTCTCTAATACTTTCAAAGAGTCCGGGTTAATGTTGACAGAACCATCTTCATTGTAAACCCCTTTCTCTTCATCCACAAGATTTTCGTACAAACGCACTTCCGCTGTGGCTGCCGTCGGTGCAGCTACCCAGTGGATCGTTCCTTTTACTTTTCTTCCGGTAAATCCGGAACCACTCTTTGTCTCCGGATCGTACGTACAATGAATCTCCGTTACCTTTCCATTTTCATCGGTCACATAATCCTGGCACGTTACAAAATAAGCACTCATCAGACGTACTTCATTTCCAGGGAACAAACGGAAATATTTACGAGGAGGCTCAATCATAAAGTCGTCTCTCTCGATGTAAAGTTCTCTGGCAAATGGCACTTTTCTCGTACCCATCTCCGGATTTTCCTGATTGTTTGGCACATCCAGATATTCTACCTGGCCTTCCGGATAATTGGTGATCACCAGTTTGATCGGATCTAAGATCGCCATCATACGAGGCTGTGTCATCTTCAGATCTTCACGGATACAATACTCAAGCATCGCATAATCTACGGAACTATTGCTCTTGGATACACCGGCAAGTTCCATAAATTTACGGATGGACGAAGCCGTAAATCCACGGCGGCGAAGTGCTGTGATGGAAACAAGACGTGGGTCATCCCATCCGTCTACCACACCATCTTCTACCAGTTTCTTAATATATCGTTTTCCGGTAATTACATTGGTCAAATACATCTTTGCAAACTCGATCTGACGAGGTGGTACTTCAAATTCACACTCGCGTACAACCCAGTCATACAGTGGGCGGTGATCCTCAAATTCCAGTGTACAGATGGAATGACTGATTCCTTCTACCGCATCTTCGATCGGATGTGCAAAATCGTACATCGGATAAATGCACCATTTGTCGCCCGTATTGTGGTGCGTAATGTGTGCCACACGATACAGGATCGGATCACGCATATTGATATTTGGCGAACTCATATCAATTTTAGCACGGAGAACCTTTTCGCCATCTTTAAATTCTCCATTTTTCATTTTGGTAAATAATTCCAGATTTTCTTCTACGGAACGGTCACGGTATGGACTGTTCTTTCCCGACTCTGTCAGGGTTCCGCGGTACTCGCGGATCTCGTCCGGTGTAAGGTCACATACATAAGCTTTGCCTTTTTTGATCAATTTGACCGCACATTCATACATCTGGTCAAAATAATTGGACGCAAAATATACCGGTGGTTTTTCTCCACCGCAGATCCAAACAACATCTTCCAAAATAGAATTTACAAATTCTTCCTTTTCCTTCGTTGGGTTTGTATCGTCAAAACGAAGATTAAATGTTCCATTATATTTTTTTGCCAGTCCCTGATTGAGCAAGATCGACTTTGCATGTCCAATATGCAGGTAGCCGTTTGGCTCGGGTGGGAAACGTGTCATAATATTGGTATAGACACCTTCAGCAAGATCTTTTTCAATTTCCTGTTCGATAAAGTTTTTCGAAATAACTTCTTCTTTTTCTTCCTCTCTCTTCTCTGTTGCCATTGAATTGAAGCCTCCTTAACACACGTATATTGTATATGATACCACATAGTTTTCGAAAAAGAAAGACAAAAATTTTGTCATTGTCTCAAAATAACAGCAGATCATCTAACATTTGCGCCGATTGAAATTTTTTGTCGACGTGTTTTTCAAAATAATCCTTCACAACCAGATTTAATTCCTGCATCACATGCTCTGAGACAGAAAATGTGTACAATGTTTTCACAGGGGATGCCACGATACGCTGTAATATGTACGTCGTCGAGCCACTGATGTGATATGCGCCGCGTCCGTTGTACGGTTCTTTTTCATAACACACTTCGCACAAAATGCCGGCTTTCTGTGGATGGAAATAAAACAGTTCGTCTTTTCTTCCGCACTCAATGCACGCAAATAAACGGGGAGCTTCCCCGTTTAAAGCGATCAATTTAAACTCGTAGATCCGTCTTACCAGTTCCCGGGAAAGGGAAGGTACTTTTAAAGCACGTAGAGACTGGTATAACAATTTCAATATCTCCCGGGTATCCATATTTTCCATTGTCACATATTCTGCCACTTCACAGAAATACATGCCCATGTAAATATCTTCCAATTCTTCCCGGATGTCCGAAAAATAATTTTTCACATTTACCGAAGAGATCGTATAGGAATCCCTTCCGCGGTAAAGTTCAAATTCACCAAACGTAAATGGTTCACTCGCTGCGATCAGGGAACTTTTTGGCCGTCTTGCCCCTCTGGCAAACGCGGAGATCTTGCCACGTTCCCGCGTTAAGATCACGACCCGCTTATCGTATTCCCCCACGGGAGTCCCCGAAAGAACCATTCCTGTCACTTTTTCCTGCATCCTGCATCTTCTCCATCTCATCCGAATAGCGGCTGCTTCCAAATGTGCTTTGAGAACGTGCCGTATGTTCCGATGAATTTACATAATTCAGATAATCCGAAATCTTTCCGGATTGATAAAATTCATTCCAAAACTTATTGTTCATAATGGCTTCCTCCGTCGTTATTGATATTACTATCTTCTCCACATCAGAAACCATCTATACGAGGGATTTTATTCCATCTGTAACGATTGCGAAAATCCGGACCCGTTATTCTTTCTTATCATAACCGAAATTCTTCAAAAGAAAATCGCTGTCACGCCAGTCTTTCTTTACTTTGACCCATAGTTTCAGGTTGACCTTTTTCTGAAGCATTTCTTCAATCTCACGCCGCGCCTGCGTACCGATCTTTTTCAGCATCTGCCCCTGCTTTCCGATAATGATTCCTTTATGGGAATCGCGTTCACAGATGATCGTCGCGTCGATATCATACATATTTTTATTGTTATGGCGAAGTTTCATCTGGTCTACCGCCACCGCAATGCCATGCGGGATCTCATCTGCCAGCAGGCGAAGTGCTTTTTCGCGGATCAGCTCTGCTACGATCTGACGCACCGGCTGATCTGTCACCGTATCGTCATCATAAAATGCCGGTCCTTCTTCCAGATAGCGGAACATCACGTCAACAAGATGATCCACACTTTCTCCGGTCCACGCAGAAACCGGAACGATCTCATCAAACTCCATGATCTGCTGATAGGCATCAATACAGGCAAGAAGTTCTTCTTTTTTCACCGTATCAATCTTATTCATAACCAGAATAACCGGAATATGAGCTTTTTTCAACTGTTCCGCGATGTGGCGCTCTCCTTTTCCGATAAAAGTCGTCGCTTCCACCAGCCACAGGATCATATCCACTTCGTCAAATGTACGCTCTGCCACTGTAACCATGTACTCGCCGAGTTTATTTTTTGCCTTGTGGATTCCCGGTGTGTCCAAAAAGACAATCTGTCCTCTGTCATCATGATACACCGTCTGAATCCGGTTTCTCGTCGTCTGTGGCTTATTGCTCGTAATCGCGATCTTCTGTCCGATAATGCGGTTCATCAACGTAGACTTCCCGACATTTGGTCTTCCTACCAGTGACACAAATCCCGATTTAAACGGCTCTTTTGTTTTATTCTCCTCCATCTGCTGCTCCTTTCCTTCGCTTATAACGTATCGATGCAGCCAAACAATTCTGCATTTTCTTTTACTTTTTCTTCATTTCCAAGAACGCAGATCCGGCCATCTGCCAATATTGCATCCACCATATCGGCTGCGCGGCGAATATCTTCTACAGATGTAGAAAGTATCTCATCTCTTTCTTTTTGGACATCTTCCACTTTCATTTCCGAAAAATAAGCTCCCATGGAACGGCTTCCTTTGGTTTTCGGTGTCAATGGTGTATCTACCGCACTGATCGTACCGATGATGGATTTTGTCATCTCACGCTCTTCAGCCACGTAAGACCGCAGATATTCTGCCACCTTTTTGTATGTTTCATTTGTCTCAGCCAATTTCGGATCGCGGTAAGATACGAAATATCCATCTCCCGAACTTGGGAATCCACACATAACACCATACGCACCGCCTTTCACACGGACTTCATTCCACAGGAATCCATAACTGAGCATGGCACGTACGACACGGTAAGAACCATGGTATGGGACACCGCGGTCTACGAAATTTCCACTTCGCGCCACATACTGTACCTGTCCTGCTGTCTTAAATCCCTCATTCTGGTGCATATCATCAAAAGAGATCTGTGGCTGTATATTTCCATCTTCTTCCATTTTTTTCGGCATCTTTTCGGCAAATTTCACGAACGCTTTTTCAAATCCGTCATACGCATCCTTCGCACAGGTAATTCCTGCCATCATCTTATCCTTTGTAAAGATTTCTTTCACAAGCATTTTCAAGATGGCGATCGTATTCTCTTTGTATTCGTCAAAATGATCATTTAACTGCTTTAAGAAGCGGTAGTAGGATATTCCATTCATCGCCTCGTCATATTTTCCCATCCGGGAGCCGTACGAAAGCGCACGATTGACCGCCGTACTATGTCCGGCAGAAATCAGTCGCATATACAATGCCGATGCGTTCTCACTTACGATTTCTTTCAAACGTTTTTCATCATCCAGATGTGACGTTTTCAATGCCTCATCCAACAGCTCAAATACTTTTTCTGTCTTTTCCTCGAACACTTTGGCACGGAAGATCATGAACGCCTTATACTCCTTCGGCTGTTTGTATTTCCGTGACAGCAGGGTATCAAACGTAAAATCTCCTGCATTTTGCAAAATCTCGTTGGAAAATGCCAATTTATCATGCGCATCCGTATCCACGCAGCCGATCAGCGATGTCAAAAGGCTGATATACGGCGCATATTCTGCCAGAAGCGGTTTGATATCAAAGTATAGATCAATATAGTAAATTCCATTGGTAAAATAATCGTGGTGAAGAACCTTAATCCCCTTTACATCTTTCTCAATATTGGAAAATGGAAGGGCTTTCTTTCCAATGTCTTCGCGGGACAATAACGGAATCTTTTCCAAATCTTCTTTTGGTGTCGGTTCTTCCTGATAGCGGGTCAGTTCTTCTGTCTCACGCACAAGGTTTTCTTTTTCTTCCTGAGAAAGCGTGTCAAAATATTTCTGACATTTTTCTGCCTCCGCACGATCCTGCTCCGCAGTAAGTCCTGTTTTCGGTGCTGCCGTCACGATAGAACGGTGTGTATTGTCCAAAAGATACGTCTGAATCAGAGATTCAAAATATCCGTCTTCCATTTTCTCACGAAGACGTTTAAATGTATCATTCGCGCTGATGTGGATAAATGGTTTTTCGCTGTCATAAAGCCAGCTGTCAAACATCTGAAGACCATACATCAATCCCTTTGGATAGGAACCAAAGTCTGCCTCACGGTAACGGAACTCAAGGGCATTCAGTCCCGCATTCAGAGAGTCTTTATTGATTCCTTCTTTTACGAGTTTCTCCAGTTCTTCGCGGATAATTTTTACAAATTCTTCCTTTTTTGACACTTCCGTATTTTTCGCAATGATTGAGAAAAATGGCTGGCAGATGCTCTCTTCAAAGAAGCTGATGATCTCGCTTCCGATCCCTGCATCGACAAGTGCCTGTTTGACCGGTGCGCCCACGCCCTGAATCAGCACATAATTTAGCACCTGAAACGCGATGTAAAGATCACGGTCGAGCGAATTTCCAGTTACGGCATTGTAGCTGATATAGGACTTATCTTTGTCCGATTCCCCTTCCGCAAGAGAATAAAAAGCATCCACTTCCGCCGGCTTATCAAATGCCTTTTGTGGTTTAATCTCGGAATCCACTTTCAGATAATCAAAATGAGACAGATATTTTTCATCCATCCATGTTAATTTTTCTTCCATATCCATATCGCCGTAAAGATAGATGTAACTGTTTGACGGATGATAGTATTTGCTGTGGAAGTCAAGGTAATTCGGATAGGTCAGATCCGGAATATCCACCGGATCTCCACCGGATTCAAACCCATAGCTGGTATCCGGATACAACGACTGCTGGATCTTTCGCTCGATCAGCTGCTCCGGAGAGGAAAAGACTCCCTTCATCTCATTAAATACAACACCGTTATAGGTCAAAGGTCCATCGACAGAATCCAGGTGGTAGTGCCATCCTTCCTGTTTAAAGATCTTCTCTTCTTTGTAAATATTCGGATAAAAGACCGCATCCATATACACATGCATCAAATTCTGGAAATCCTTATCATTGCAGCTTGCCACCGGATAAACGGTCTTATCCGGATAGGTCATGGCATTCAAAAACGTGTTTAACGACCCCTTTGCCAGTTCAATAAACGGATCTTTTACCGGAAACTCTTTGGACCCGCAGAGCACCGTATGTTCCACGATGTGTGCTACACCTGTAGAATCTTTTGGCGGAGTACGGAATCCGATGGAAAACACTTTATTGTCGTCCGTCGTTTCGATGGCTGCCACTTTCGCTTTTGTTTTGTCATGTTCCAAAAGATATCCTGTCGCATTTAGTTCTTTCAATTCCTGTTTCTGTAAGATCGTATAACCTTTTACCTGTTTCATATTGATTTACTGCCCTCATTTCTTCTTTCTTTTACGATTTACCGGCTGTTCCGGCTGATAACTGAAAATCTGGATCGCGGTCGGAGCCAGCGTAAAAGTAATACTCTGCTCCATACCATCCATTTTTTCCTTTTTACTGTTTTTTAAACGCGGATTGGTATGATTTTCGCCACCATACACGATTGCATCACTGTTTAAGATCTCTTTATATTTTCCGGCATACGGCACGCCTAACTTAAATTCGGGATAGCAAACCGGAGTAAAGTTGCATACAACGAGCAGCTTTTCGTCCTCTGCTTCGCGCATAAAGGCAATGACACTGTGATCGGCATCCAACATGCTGACCCACTCAAATCCGTCCGGAATCTCATCCCAGGCATACATTGCCGGATGTGCCTTATAAAATTTCCAAAGATCCGTGACAAAGTCCTGAAGCATCCGATGGGACGATTTTACCTGAATCACTTCGCCGGTATCACTTGCCATCGCTTTTCCGTCTGCAAGCAGGTTCCAGTCAAGTCCCCGCTCTTCGCTCCATTCGCTGATCTGTCCGAAATCCTGTCCCATAAACAGTAACTTTTTGCCCGGATGTGCTGCCATATAACCAAAACTCTGACGCAGTCCGGCAAGTTTCTGTGCCGGTGTTCCCGGCATTTTCTGGTACATGGATCCCTTCATATGTACCACTTCATCGTGAGAAAATACAAGCATGAAATTTTCCGAATACTGGTAAACCATACTAAATGTGATCATGCCATGACGGCCTTTGCGGAAAAGTGGATCCGTCTTGATGTATTCGAGATAATCATTCATCCAGCCCATATTCCATTTGAAGTCAAATCCCAGACCGCCTTCTTCGATATTTCCGGTTACCATCGGCCACGCCGTCGATTCTTCTGCAATCGAAAGGCTTCCGTCTTTGCGGTCTTTGATCTTTTGATTCAATTTCTTTAAAAATTCGATGGCTTCAAGATTTTCATTGCCGCCGTACATATTGGCGATCCATTCCCCATCCTGCTTGCCATAATCGAGATAAAGCATAGACGCTACGGCATCAAGGCGAAGTCCGTCTGCGTGATACTGTTCCAGCCAAAATAATGCATTGGCGATAAGGTAATTCGCCACCTGCGGACGACCGTAATTGTAAATGAGCGTTCCCCAGTGTGGATGTTCACCCTGCCTTTTATCGAGGTGTTCATACAGACAAGTGCCGTCAAAACGTCCCAGTCCATGTTCGTCTTTTGGAAAATGTGCCGGAACCCAGTCTAAGATCACGCCAATTCCCGCCTGATGCAGGTGATCGACGAAATACATAAAGTCTTCCGGTGTTCCATAACGCGAAGTCGGCGCATAATACCCGATGACCTGGTACCCCCAGGAAGCATCCAGCGGATGTTCCATCACCGGCATAAGTTCCACGTGTGTATATCCCATTTTTTTACAATATTCTGCAGTTTTGTCTGCCAGTTCACGATAGGTATAAAAACCGCCGCCCATCGGTTTTTCAAAAGATCCAAGGTGCATCTCATAAATAACCATCGGCGCTTTCTTCCAATTGGTCTGTTTTCTCTTTTTCAGCCAGTCTGCATCCTGCCACTCATATTCGTCAATACTCCAGACAATACTTGCACTTGCCGGACGTTTTTCGGCATAAAAGCCATACGGATCAGCCTTCATCACAGTTTTTCCATCGTATCCGTGAACTTCGTATTTGTAAATATCGCCGTCGCCGACTTCCGGTACAAACAACTCAAAGATACCACTTTCGAGGCGGCGCATCGGATGAAGTCTGCCATCCCAGTTGTTAAAATCACCGACAACACTGACGCTGACCGCATTCGGTGCCCAGACGGCAAACCACGTACCGGCATATCCTGCCACATGCCCCGGGTGTGCTCCAAGTTTCTCGTAGATTTTGTCATGCTCTCCACCGGCAAACATGACTTCATCCATCGCATCCACAAAATGGTCCGTCGCATAACTGTCAACAATTTCCATTTTCCCGGTTTTATATTGTACCTGATATGTGTATTCCGGTATCTTCTTACCAACCATCAATGCCGCGAAATAACCACAGTCATCCATCTTCTTCATAATGACCGTACGGCTTTTCCCTTTGATCTTGATCAGCACTTTATCCGCTTCCGGAAAGAAACAGCGGAACAAGATGCCGTCTTCGACTACCGCCGCTCCCAGAACGTCTTCCACGTTCCTGCATTCGGCATATTCCAGATCTTCGATCTTCGGCCAGTCCATATAATCTTCCAGTTTCTTTTTCATAAATATCTCCTTTCGAATGTGTTTCCTTATTCCTCATACCATTCGACGATTTCTTCTCCGTTTTCCGTATAACGTTTTTCCGGCTTTGGCATATATTTTTTCAGCAAATGCTCCATCGGGAACGTATACAGGAAAGATCCCAGTCCCGGTACAAACAGTAAAAGAATCGGTAACTGCACACGGAATCCGGCATAAATTCCAAATCCTGCCACAAATAAAATTGCCAAAAAGCACAATGTATGAAGGAAATGACGGAATGACATGTACAATGCATAACGCAGGATTCCTCTTACATTCATATTAAAACGTGACAACAAACTAAAAGCATAACTGGCAACACAGGTAACGATAAACGCAAGCGCAATGTACGCACCTACCAGATAACCACCTACTGCATTGGATGTATTAAAGGTTATCAGGTTGAAATACAACAATCCATAAATGGCTACAAAAATGAGCCACATCAATGTCGCCGGCTTAAAGTTCAATTTAAAGCTGTGCCAGAACTCAGACCACACATATCCTCTGTCTTTGCGAAGTACCTTGGCACTCACGTAATACAGAGATGTCGTCGCTGCACCGATCGTTACGAGCGGTATACAGAATACCACATAGATCAGGCTGAGCCAGCCGATATCAAATAACTTTGACAAAGCCCTCATAAGCGGGTTATTTACATTAAACAAACGATCCATTCTTTTTCTTCCTTTCTTCGCTTCGCATTAAATCTCATGGATAAATAATCCACTTCGTAATTTTGGTTCAAACCAGGTCGATTTTGGCGGCATCAGAAGTTCCTGATCCGCGACATCAAACAATTCCGTGATTGACGTCGGATACATGGAAAAGGAAATCTTCATATCCGAATCCGCTCTTTTTTCAAGTTCGGAAAGTCCGCGGATTCCTCCGATAAAATCGATTCTCTGATCCGTTCTCGGATCTCCGATTCCAAGAACCGGTCCGAGCAGATAGTCCTGAAGTACGGAAACATCAAGACTTCCTACCGCATCTTTTCCTTCAAAAAGTTCCGACTTGGCAGTCAGATGATACCACTGTCCCTCGGTATACATCCCAAAGGTTCCTTTTTTTTCAGGGCGAACCTGTCCCTCTGCTTTCTCTACGATAAAGTTTTTGCTAATTTCTTCCAAAAACTGTGTTAAACTTCTTCCGTTCAGATCTTTTACGGTACGATTATAATCTAAGATACGAAGTTCATCGTGTGGGAACAATACCGAAAGGAAATAGTTAAACTCTTCTTCCCCGGTATAACCCGGATTTTCCTGTCTTCTCTTCAATCCCACTTTCACTGCAGAAGCCGCGCGGTGGTGGCCGTCTGCGATATAAATCTGCTGAATATTCTGAAATGCCTTATAAATCGCATCTACATCTTCTTTTTTCGCAATCTTCCATACGCGGTGTGCGATGCCGTCTACCGCTGTAAAATCATAAATCGGCGTCTCATTTTCCACATACGAAGCCACGATATCATGAATGCCTTTGTCAGAACGGTACGCAAGGAAAATCGGTCCGGTCTGGGCAGAACACGTATCTACGTGTGTGATACGGTCAATTTCTTTGTCTTCTCTGGTATTTTCATGTTTTTTAATGACATGATTCATATAATCATCTACAGAAGAACAGGCAACAAGTCCGGTCTGAGGACGACCATCCATCACAAGCTGGTAAATATAATAACTGCGGTCTTCATCCGTAATATATACGCCTTCCTGTTTTTCCTTTTGCAAAAGTTCTTTCGCCTTCTGATACACTTCCGGCGCATACGTATCCACGCTGTCGTCAAAATTGGTCTCTGCGCGGTCAATTTTCAAAAAGGACAACGGTTCTCTCTGTACCTCTTCTTTCGCTTCCTGTCGGTTATAAACATCATATGGAAGTGCTGCCACGCGGGATGCCAGTTCCTCTGCCGGGCGAACACATACAAATGGTCTGATCTCTGCCATAATATCCTCCTGTAAAAAAATAGTCTACTACTAGTATAGCGAATCTTGTCAAAGAAAACAAGTACTTCAAAAATACTTTACACTTCATTCATATTCTTTTCGAAAAGTAACGGAATAGTTACTTCAAAATTAGAAATACTAACAACATCACGAAAAAAGGAGCTTTCTATGAAACTATCGGAAACACCTAAAAATTTTGTAAAATGTGGTCTCTGCGGCTGGGGATTTGAATGCATCTGGACAGGGCTTCATTCTGCTCTGAAAAAAGGGGAGAAAACATGTCTGTGCCGGACTTCCCTCTGGATGTTTCCCATTTACGGCATGGCCTGCCTCATCCAGCCTATGCATCAGATCCTCAAAAAGAAAAATATACTGGTACGTGGAACCATGTATACAATCTGTATCTTTTGTGCCGAATACGGCACCGGAAAATGGTTAAAAAAGAACCACTGCTGCCCCTGGGACTACAGTGATTCCAAATGCAACATTGAGGGCGTGATCCGCTTAGACTACGCGCCTCTCTGGTTTCTTGTCAGTTTATTCTACGAACACTTAGTGGACTAAATTACTGCACGACATCCATCTCCGGAATATGAAAACTCACTTTGGAATTTGCCGGGATGGAACCAGTAATAAAGGTATTACCGCCAACTACCGAATTTTCGCCAATCACAGTCTCACCGCCGAGGATTGTCGCTCCGGCATAGATTGTCACATTGTTTTCAATCGTTGGATGACGCTTTTTGCCGGACAATTTCTGGCCGCCGCGTGTCGAAAGACCGCCAAGCGTAACTCCCTGATACAATTTAACGTGGTCGCCGATGATCGTCGTCTCTCCGATCACGATACCGGTTCCGTGGTCGATAAAGAAGCTCTCGCCAATCTGTGCGCCGGAGTTAATATCGATTCCGGTCTTTGCATGGGCATATTCCGTCATGATGCGGGGAATAAACGGCACCTGGCGAATATACAACTCATGGGCGATGCGGTATACAAAGATGGCAAACAGTCCCGGGTACGAAAAAATAACCTCTTCTTTGCTCTGCGCCGCCGGATCTCCGTCGTATCCTGCCTGAACGTCCTTCAAAAGCAGTTTCTGGATACGGGGAAGCTGTTCAAAAAATTCGCTGCAGACACGTTCTGCCTTGCGCTGGTTATCCTCATCCGGTATCCCTGTGATCTCGGAAGCATGGACTTCGGATTCCTCATATGCAAACGCGCAGGCGATCTGCTCAAAAAACATATGGTAAATCGTGAGAAGCCGGTCACCGACAAAATATTTTGGCAGGCATCTTGTCGCATCCTGCTCGCCAAAATATCCCGGAAACATCACAAGGCGGAGTTCCTTCAACGCATCAATGATCACTTTCCGCTCCGGCATATTCTTACCGGCTTTGGTAGAAAATAACGGCTCATTGTCATAATTTTCCGAAATTTCTTCCACCACTTTTTCAATCGTTGTCTTGGTATTCTGATTCATCTTATTCCCTCATTTCTGCATCGGTTATTACTATCAATTTATTCATGAATGTCAATTTCTTTGACAAAATAGTCAATATATTCCCAGATCTCTTCTTTTCCTTCCTTTGTCTGGGCGGAAAATGGGATGATTGGTGTCCCTTCTACGACTTCCAGCTTTTTCCTTATCTGTGCGACATTTTTCTGCCGTGCCATTTTGCTGATCTTGTCTGCTTTCGTAGCAATAATCAACGGATTCAATCCCTTCTGCGTAAGCATATGGTACATCTCCACATCCTTTGCTGACGGATCATGGCGGATATCAATAAGCAAAAATACCACGCGGAGGCATTTGGAAGTGTTCAAATACCGTTCAATCATCTTCATCCACTTTGCCGCCACTTCTTTGGACACCTTTGCATATCCGTATCCGGGAAGGTCGACGAGATAGAATATGTCATTGACATTATAATAATTTACCGTCTGCGTCTTTCCCGGCTGGGAAGAAATTCTGGCAAAACTTTTACGGTTCATTAATGTATTGATTAAGGAAGACTTTCCAACATTGGATCGTCCCCAGAATGCCATTTCCAATTTGTCATTTTCCGGAAACTTGCTGGTGATTCCGCACACCGTTTCCAATTCCAATGATTTTATAACCATCTCGTCATCCTCTCTATCTCTATCGTTCCACGAGGCTTTCTTTCAAAACCTGTTTTACCTTTGTCACAAATACGATCTGAATGCCCTCTGTGATCTCTTCTTCGAGTTCTTCGACATCCGGCTTATTTTCCTGCGGTACAAGCACTTTCTTAATACCGGCACTTTTGGCAGCCAGCAGTTTTTCTTTCAATCCGCCGATTGGCAGCACTTTTCCGCGCAATGTCACTTCGCCGGTCATCGCTACTTTGGCATCGACCGGAATCTCTTCGATTGCAGAATACAACGCAGTGGACATCGTTACACCTGCGGATGGACCATCTTTTGGTACTGCTCCTTCCGGTACATGCAAGTGGATGTCATGTTCTTTAAAATACGATGCCTCTTTTTTTACGATGGAACGCACATAACTCAACGCGATCCGCGCCGATTCCTGCATGACATCGCCAAGCTGTCCGGTAAGGATAAGATTTCCCTCTCCCGGCATAATATTTACCTCGATCTCCAGCGTATCGCCGCCCACCTGTGTCCAGGCAAGACCACGTACAATACCGATCTCGTTTTCTGCATTTGCCATATCCGGGCGGAATTTCTTTTTGCCAAGAAATTCTTCGATATTTTTGCCGGAAACTCTTACTTTTTCCTGCTGTTCTTCCACTACAAGTTTGGCGGCTTTTCTACAGATTTTTCCAATTTGGCGTTCCAGGCCACGAACTCCTGCCTCTCTTGTATACTCGCTGATAATGGTTTTTAACGCCTTATCATTGATGACAAGCTGGCTTTTTTTCAAACCATTTTTCCGAATCTGTTTCGGAATCAGATATTGTTTCCCGATATGGAATTTTTCATTTTCTGTATATCCTGCGATCTCCAGCACTTCCATACGGTCGAGCAGTGGTCCCGGAATCGTATCCAGCGTATTGGCTGTGCAGAGAAATACTACTTCCGACAGATCTACCGGAAGTTCGATATAATGATCTGCGAAATTCTGGTTCTGCTCAGGATCCAGCACCTCTAACAGCGCCGAAGAAGTATCTCCTTTGTAATCGCTGCTTACTTTATCAATCTCATCTAAAAGCATCAGTGGATTTTTCACTTTTGCTTTTTTTAATCCGGCGACGATCTTACCCGGCATCGCTCCGATATAGGTTCTTCGATGTCCGCGGATCTCGGCTTCATCGCGTACACCGCCGAGACAGATCCGCACATATTCTTTATGAAGTGCCCTGGCGACGGACTTTGCGATTGAAGTTTTTCCGGTTCCCGGCGGTCCGACAAGACATAAGATCGGCGCTTCTCCATTACCAGTCAGCGTTCTTACTGCCAGGAATTCAAGAATTCTCTCTTTTACTTTCTGCAGTCCGTAATGGTCTTCTTCCAAAACCGCTTCGGCTTCTGCCAGATCAAGCGGTGTCTCATCCATTTTATCCCATGGAATGGCCAGCAGATTTTCGATATAATCCTGGCTAACCGAGGTTTCCGAAGAATTTGCCGGCAGGGATTCAAAACGCTTGATCTCCTGCTCAATCTTTTCCCGTACTTCATCACTGCAGATCAGTTCATCTGCCTGATTGCGGTATTCGTCCGCCTGGGATTCTCCATCTTCTCCCAGTTCCTGACGGATGGCACGCATCTGTTCCCGCAGATAATATTCTTTTTGGTTCTTTTCCATGGTAGTTTTCACTGCCTGACGGAATTTCTGCCGTTCCTCCAGAATATCCAGCTCACGGCCCACAAAATTCAACACATAATAAAACCGGTCACGCAGGTCAAAACACTCGAGAAAACACTGACGCATCTCAAATGACATCGGGATATGCATCATAATAAGATCCAAGATCTGGTCCAGACTCTTGGACTGCTGTATTTTATCGTAGGCGCTTCTTCCTACACTCGGATTTTTGATCAAATATTTTTCATATAATTGTCTGGCTTCCCGGCACATTGCCTCATATTCGACTTCATCCGTAATTTCTGTATCCGCCTCATAGACATCCACATCACCGTCCAGATACGGTTCATTTTGGTTCAGGCAAAGAAGTGTCGCTCTGTCCGTCGTAGAAACCAGCGCGCGAACGACATCTTCATCCAGACGCATCACCTGGCGGATCTTTGCCACAACGCCTACTGCACGCAAATCTTTATATAATGGAAGTTCCACATTTTCGTCATTTTGATTGGTGATAAATACCACGCCTTCCCCGGCCATGGCCTCATCTACCGCTTTTTTTGAAATATCCCGTTTTATATCCAGGTGTACAAGCATCCCCGGAAGAATCACCATCCCTTTCAAAGCAATAACGGGCATTGTCTTTATTTGCTTCTCCATATCTTCTACACTTACCTCATTTCAGCAAGACCGAATCCCGCACTTTTCGGTGCAAAATCCGGTCCTGTTCATTTCACCTTATTCAGGCACTTTCTTCGTCTTTTTTCTCCGTCTCGATCTTCAAGATCTCGTCGTCTTTGCCGATCAAAGTAGCCTTTCCTGTTTTCTCTACCACATCTTTCGTGATCTTACATTCTTTGACATCCTCTCTCGATGGAAGTTCAAACATGTAATCCATCATACAGTTTTCAATGATGGCACGAAGTCCGCGGGCACCTGTCTTTCGTTCGATGGACTGATGTGCGATTTCCTGGATCGCTTCGTCCTCAAATGTCAATTTGACATCGTCGAGTTCCAACAATTTCTGATACTGTTTTACCAGCGCATTTTTCGGCTTTGTCAAAATCTGCTTCAACGCATCTTCATCCAAAAGATCCAAACTTACTGTCACAGGAACACGTCCGACAAATTCCGGAATGATTCCAAATTTTACCAAATCCTGTGGGAGTACCTGACGGAACAGATCTCCGATCTGGGTATCGGATTTGTCTGCGATCTCGGCATTAAATCCGATAGATTTTTTATCAATTCGGGAACCAATGATCTTATCAAGACCATCAAAAGCTCCTCCGCAGATAAACAAAATATTGGTCGTATCAATATGGAAGAATTCCTGCTGCGGATGCTTTCTTCCTCCCTGCGGAGGTACACTCGCCTCGGTTCCTTCCAAAATCTTTAACAGTGCCTGCTGAACACCCTCTCCGGAAACATCTCGGGTGATCGACGTATTTTCTGATTTTTTCGTAATCTTATCGATCTCATCGATATAAATGATTCCATGCTCTGCGCGTGCAATGTCATAATCTGCCGCCTGAATGATCTTAAGCAGAATATTTTCCACATCTTCACCGACATAACCGGCTTCTGTCAATGTGGTCGCATCTGCGATCGCAAACGGTACATTCAGAATCTTTGCCAATGTCTGTGCAAGATAGGTTTTTCCCGAACCGGTTGGTCCGATCATAAGAATGTTGCTCTTCTGCAATTCCACATCCATATCTGCCTGCGACATTACTCGTTTATAATGATTGTAAACGGCTACAGACAATGCTTTTTTTGCTTCCTCCTGACCGATTACATATTCGTCCAAAAACTCTTTGATCTCTTTTGGTTTTAAAAGATTGATCTCGACTTCCTCTTCTGTATCGCGGTCAGTATACAATTCCTGCAATTCATCTTCCAGAATTTCGTCACAAAGACTGATACATTCATCGCAGATAAATACGTCACCCGGTCCGGCGATCAATTTGCGAACCTGTTTTTCCGTCTTTCCACAAAAAGAGCAGCGAATCTTTGTTGTATTATCATTACTTTTGCCTGCCATGCTTTCCTCCATTCAAAACATGCGAAAAGCATATGGTGCCGCTTTCCCATTGGCAGTGGCACCATATCCCATTGCTATTATTTCGATTCATGATTTGTGATAACACGGTCAATCAGACCGTATGCCTGTGCTTCCTGCGCTGACATGAAGTTATCACGCTCTGTATCTTCTGTAATTTTCTCAACCGGCTGTCCGGTATTTGCTGCCAAAATCTCGTTCAATTTTTTCTTTGTCTTCAAGATATTTTCTGCAACAATCTGAATTTCTGTCGCCTGGCCTTTGGCACCGCCGGATGGCTGGTGGATCATAATTTCCGAATTTGGAAGTGCCAGACGTTTGCCTTTGGCACCACTGGAAAGCAAAAATGCTCCCATGCTGGCTGCCAGTCCCATACAGATGGTCGATACATCACATTTTACATAGTTCATGGTATCGTAAATTGCCATACCTGCAGTCACGGATCCTCCCGGACTGTTGATGTATAAGTTAATATCTTTATTTGGATCTTCGGATTCCAAAAATAACATCTGTGCTACTACAAGGCTTGCTGTCGTATCATTCACTTCATCTCCCAAAAAGATGATTCTTTCACGGAGAAGACGGGAATAAATATCGTAAGAGCGTTCTCCGCCACGACTTGTCTGCTCAATGACGTAAGGTACTAATGCCATAACATTTCCCTCCTATCTGAAAATGCAAAATGTATTATTCTGCTTTTTCTTCTTTCTCTTCTTCTTTTGGCTCTACTTCTACAGACTCTTTTACAAGGAAATCAACTGCTTTCTGTACTGCAATATCCTCAGAAATCTGTTTGTTTTCAGCATCGCCAAACATTTCTTTGATCTTATCTGCTTCCATGTTGTACATTTCAGCCATTTTTTCAATCTCTTTGTCAATATCTTTTGCTGTCGCTTTGATGCCTTCTGCTGCTGCTACAGCCTCGAGTACAAGACGTGTACGGATACGTGTCTCCGCTTCCGGACGCATCTGCTCCATCATCATCTGTGGCTGCATACCTGTCATCTGGATGTACTGCTCAATGCTGAGTCCCTGCTGCTGAAGACGAGAAGCGAACTCATTGATCATCTGATTGATCTGCTCGTCAACCATCGGTTTTGGAAGCTCGATCTTAGAGTTCTCTACTACCTGGCTGATGATCTTATCTTCTTTTTCTGCTTTTACCTGATTTTTTCTGCGCTCTGTCAAAGTCTTTTTCACGCTTGCTTTGTATTCTTTCAATGTCTCGAATTCAGAAACTTCACTTGCGAATTCATCATCCAGTTTTGGAAGTTCTTTCATCTTGATGTCTTTGATCTCTACTTTGAAAAGTGCTAGTTTTCCTTTGAGTTCTTCTACATGATAAGTCTCCGGGAATGTTACATTGACATCCACTTTATCGCCTTTGTTTTTGCCGATCAGCTGATCTTCAAAAGTATCGATGAAGGAATGGCTTCCGATCGTAAGAGAATAATCGGTACCTTTTCCACCATCAAATGGCTCGTCATCTACAAATCCCTCAAAGTCGATCACTGCAATATCATCTTTTTTGATTGCACGGTCTTCTACGTTTACTGTACGTGCATTCTGCTCCTGAACCTTAGCAAGTTCCGCATTGACATCTGCTGCCATGATCTTAACTTCCTGTTTCTCTACTTCGATTCCTTTGTAATCACCAAGTTCAACATCTGGTTTTACAGCAACGGTAGCGGTAAATACGAAAGGCTCGCCATTTCCAATTTTCTCCACGTCGATATCCGGGCGGGATACGATCTCAAGTCCGCTCTCTTTTGCAGCTTCTTCATAAGCATCCGGAATAACAAAGTTTGCAGCATCCTCATAAAATACTTCCGGACCATATTCTTTCTCGATCAGTTTACGAGGAGCTTTGCCCTTACGGAAACCTGGAAGAGCAATTTTGTTTTTGTTCTTATTGTAAGATTTTTTCATAGCCTCTTCAAATGCTTCCGGGCTTACCTCTATTGTAATTTTTGCCATACTGTTTTCAAGATTCTCTACTTTGTAACTCATTTTTCTTAATCCTCCAAATTTTTTAATTACTGCGGGAACTTTTGGTAGTATTCCCTGATTTTTCTATTTCTAAACGCCTTGGACTACCAGATACGGTAATTTCCACTCAATGCTAAAAGGGCAAACAGATACAGACAGTTATCATAATATCTTCTCTCGCCGGTACGAAGCGGTGTGTTCCAGAATCTTTCTACACACTCTTTGGCATAAGGGCCGTCTGCGGCAAGGGATGCCTGTGCATTGGTTGCGATGATTGCTACCGGGTGAAGAGCAGGCTGGTCGATCACGGTTCCGTCGATCTCATATACCTTAAAGTCTTCTCCACGATGTGTCTCCATAAAGAATTTCTGTACTTTATTATTGTTTTCTACATTCCATTCGTCAGCGGCGAACCACTCATAATCCAGACCGATGTTTGCGATAACACGATAAGAATCACTGTAATACCAGTCGTGACGTCCACCGAAGATGTCCTGCTCCTTCTCATATGGAGTTCCATCATAATAAGCATATTCTGCTGCCAGTCCGGTTTCCGGATGACACGCTTTTTTCAAATATTCACGGCTTGCTTTCGCTGCCTTTTTCCAGAAATCTCTGTCTTCTTCATTGGCCCATTCTCCGAACAACTCATAAAAATGTGCACAATGATACGACGGATCGCTGAATTTTCTGCTTGGGATAAAACGGATCAGATAGTTTTCCGGCTCCATGATCGGATCTCCCGGCTCTTTCTCTCCGTTATGTATGCAGGCACTCAGGATATTTTTTGCTTCCTGGGAATAATTAAAGATTCCCTCGCCATCTCCCCAGCGATGGGAAGCAAAGAACAATGACATCGCGAAAAACTCTTCGCCGTCCGGTGCCGGACCGTAGTCATTTTTCTCGCCTGTTGTCTTACAGGACCATGCAAAATAGCCTTTGTTATAACCATCTTCCATGTACATATATGTTCTTGCCCATTTCCAGACGCGGTCAAATTCTTCTTTCATGTTCATCTGAACACACATCATCATGGCATATGACATTCCTTCCGTACGGGCATCAAAATTTCCCGTATCTTCGAAATATCCCATATCATCTCCGGCTTCAAAATAAAATTTCTCGCCAACCGGTCCGTAAAATACTGTGTGGAATGCATCTTTTAACTTTTTATCAATCTCTTCCTGAGAATGACCGCACTCCGCAAATACATTACGATACTGTTTTGTGTAATAAGCACCTTTCATTCTTTTGATTCCTTTCTATCTCTTTCAGTTTTTATCCTCATGCCCTTTGGCACGTAAAACTTGAATTATCTTATCCACATTTTCCCTGCAGATTTCATCCGTAGCAGCTTCTACCATAACACGGATGAGTGGCTCTGTACCACTTTCACGCAGGAGCAACCTTCCCTCGTCTCCGAGTTCTTTTGCCACTTCTTCTTCCGCCGCCTTCACATCTTCGTCTTCTCTTGCTGCCAGTTTATCTTTGACACGCATATTGACAAGCAGCTGCGGATATATCTTTAAATCCTTTGTCAAAGCTGACAAAGAACTGTTTTTCGAAAGCATTGCTTCCATGATCATCAAGGAAGTCAAAATACCGTCTCCGGTCACCGCATGTTCCATAAATATAATATGTCCGGACTGCTCTCCACCGAGAACGTAACCGTGCTCCATCATATTGGCACATACATATTTATCCCCTACCGCCGTCTGCTGGTAGGAAATACCGGCGCGGTCAAAGGCCTTATACAGTCCCATATTGGACATCACGGTCGTAACGACCATATTGTCTTTCAACTTGCCTTTTTCCTTTAAATCCATTCCACACAGATACATAATGTGGTCTCCGGTCACAACCTCTCCGTTTTCATCTACGGCAAGGCACCGGTCTGCATCACCGTCGTAAGCAAAGCCTACATCTGCGCCTGTTTCTTTTACCAATTTTTGTAATTTCTCAATGTGGGTGGAACCACATTCTTTGTTAATATTCATTCCGTCGGGTTTATCTCCCGTCGTATGGATGATAGCACCAAGTCTGCGGAATATTTCAGCCGCAATACCGGACGCTGAACCGTTTGACATATCAAGCGCTACGGTCTTTCCGCTGAAACTGTGCTTTACCAGATCCTCAAGATACATCTTGTAAATCTTTTTTCCTTCCTGGTAATCAAAACACCGTCCCAGATTTTCGCCGGTAGCATACGGAATCTCCGGAATCTCTCCATCGATGTATTTTTCCATCTCGATCTCGACTTCTTCTTCCAGTTTATGACCGGTGCCATTGATGACCTTAATTCCATTATCGGTATAAGGATTGTGGCTCGCCGTGATCATAATACCAAGATCAAAATTCTGCTGCCGAATCAGGTACGAAATGCTCGGTGTCGTCGTAACATGTATCTCATAGACATCGGCTCCGCTTGCCGTCAAGCCTGCTGCCAGTGCCGTCTCATACATATATCCGGACAATCTTGTATCTTTTCCTACAAGAACCCGTACTCTATGATCTTCATTCTGATAATAGTGTCCCAAAAAACGTCCAATCTTAAAAGCATGTTCTGCCGTCAGCGTGACATTTGCCTCGCCGCGGAAGCCATCGGTACCAAAATACTTCATGACGCTTCCCCTTTCACATCTTTTCCAGGCGCAAAAAGCCCCTTAGAAACAAGTTATCTAATATATACTATCATAAGAAAACAATTTATTCAAGACATTTTTTCATGTTTGTGGCAGCCGTTATTGGCATTTTTTCTCCTTTTGGTAATTTACCGAAAATGTTTGCGCTGCGTGGATGCTTTCGCTCGTTGAGCTGCGTAGCGGCAGGGACACTGAAACTACCAGTGTCTCCTGCCGACGCGCTCAAAAGCCACTTGCTGCAAATATTTCCGGTGAATTACAAGGCAAAAAATGATGCAGAGCTGCTACAAACATTTCAAAAATATAAATCCTTAAAGGATGGTGCCGCCGCCCATCACATAGTCGCCGTCGTAAAAGACAAGTGCCTGTCCCGGAGTGGCTGCGCGCTGTGGCTTGTCAAAGACCGCCTCGACGGTATCTTCGTCGATTTTCCGGAGGGTACACATATCTCCGCGGTGGTTATAACGGATTTTTGCCAGCGCTCGCACTTCGCCGTCGATATCTTCTACTGACATAAAATTGAGATGGTTCGCGCGGATCGTTGTTGTAAAAATATCCTCATTTTCGCCGATCACCACTTCGTTGGTCTCCGGCCGGATCTCACAGACAAATACCGGATGTCCCATCGCCAGGCCAAGTCCTTTCCGCTGTCCGATCGTATAATGTGTGATCCCTTTGTGCGTTCCGAGTACATTTCCATGTACATCCACGAAATTTCCTGTCGGGATATCGACACCGGTTTCCTTCTCGATAAAGGAAGCATAATCATTGTCCGAGACAAAACAGATTTCCTGACTGTCCGGCTTATGCGCCACCGGAAGTCCGGCCTCTTCTGCCATTTTTCTCACATTTTCTTTTTCGTATTCGCCGACCGGCATCAACGTATGTGACAACTGGTCCTGTGTCAGATTATACAAGGCATACGTCTGATCCTTCGCCGCCGTCACGGATTTTTTCAAAGCATATCTGCCATTCGGAAGTTTATCAATTCTGGCATAATGTCCGGTCGCGATGTAATCCGCTCCGATCTCCAGACTTCTCTGCAGCAGCGATTCCCACTTCACATAACGGTTACATGCGATACACGGATTTGGGGTTCTTCCGTGCAAATATTCATCTACAAAATAATCAATTACATTTTTCTGAAATTCCTGCCGGAAGTTCATCACATAATATCGTATTCCGAGGCGTTCCGCCACTCGTCTTGCGTCCTCCACAGCAGACAGTCCGCAGCATCCTCCATTTTCTTCCAATGTACAGACATCATCTTCCTGCCAGATCTGCATCGTAACGCCGATAACCTCGTATCCCTGTTGCTGCAAAAGATATGCCGCCACAGAAGAATCCACTCCACCGGACATTCCAACTACTACTTTTTTTGCCATTGTTGCCTCCCTGTATCAATATAAGCCAGGCAATCGCTTACCGGGCTTTTACTGCAAAAGCCCCCAGTTCCGGCTGGTGACAGCACACTGCCATCCCATCATCCGAAACCGGGGGCCTGATATTTTCTCTTATTTACGAACCAATAAAGATTTTCCGGTCATTTCTGCCGGCTGCTCCATTCCCATCATTTCGATCAGAGTCGGAACAATGTCTGCCAGACAGCCGCCCTCACGTAATGTGTAATTTTCATCATAGTTATAAATGATAAATGGTACCGGGTTCGTTGTGTGTGCTGTAAATGGTTCACCATCTTCGTCGATCAGTTTTTCTGCATTTCCGTGGTCTGCACAGATAAAGAGCTGTCCATCCACTTCATCGATTGCTTTTACTGCTCGTCCTACGCACTCATCTACCGCTTCGATTGCCTTGATCGCTGCCTCAAGGATTCCGGTGTGCCCTACCATATCCGGGTTTGCAAAGTTAATGATAATAACATCGTACTTGTCGGATTTGATAGAATCCACGAGATTATCGCAAACCTCATATGCACTCATTTCCGGTTTCAAGTCAAATGTCGCTACCTTTGGAGAATTTACAAGGATACGATCCTCTCCTTCAAACTGTGTTTCTTCTCCACCGTTAAAGAAGAAAGTAACATGTGCATATTTCTGTGTCTCAGCCAAACGAAGCTGTGTTTTTCCATTTTTTGACAGATATTCACCAAATGTCATTTTGAGTTCTTCCGGCGGGAATGCAACGAGTACATTTGGCATCTGTGCATCGTACTGTGCCATACATACAAAGGTAAGCGGGAAATATCCATTTCTGCGCTCAAATCCAGTGAAATCAGGATCTACAAACGCTCTGGTAAGCTGTCTTGCACGGTCCGGACGGAAGTTAAAGAAGATCACACTGTCATTTTCTTTGATCATTCCGTTTTTATCTACAACAGTCGGAAGCATAAACTCGTCTGTCACGTCGTTTGCATAAGAATCTTTGATTGCCTGTACCGGATCGGATGCCTCTACACCTTCTCCATATACCAGTGCAGCATATGCTTTTTCTTCACGATCCCATGCATTGTCACGGTCCATCGCATAAAAACGACCGGAGATCGTAGCTACGGTTCCGACGCCGATTTCTTTCATCTTTGCTACGGCTTCTTCCATATATTCCGCTGCCGATGATGGTGGCACGTCACGTCCATCAAGATAAGCGTGAACATACACTTTATCAATTCCATTTTTCTTTGCCAGTTCAAGCAATCCATACAGATGCTCCATATGGCTGTGTACACCGCCCGGGGAAAGAAGTCCCATCAAATGAAGGGCAGAATCATTCTTTTTACAATTCTCAACAGCTTTTTTCAATGCTTCGTTTTCGAAAAAGTCGCCGTCTTGAATGGATTTACTGATTTTAACTAACATCTGGTATACGATGCGTCCGGCACCCATATTTGTATGTCCTACTTCCGAGTTTCCCATCTGTCCTTCCGGAAGTCCAACGGCCATACCACTTGCCTGTCCCAGTACAAACGGACATTCTGCCATAAGTTTGTCCATAACCGGCGTCTTTGCCTGTGCAATCGCATTTCCTTCTACTTTGTCACTCATTCCATAACCATCTAAGATCATCAATACGGTTGGTTTCTTGCTCATTTTTAAATTCTCCTTCTTTTAAACTCATTGGCTCCGGGAATCTTTCCCGAACTGCTGTCATCCGACACCAAGGCTGCCAAGTTCAAGATATCTCTGGTAGGCTCCATATGTCATCGTCACTGCCGAAGCACCGCTTCCGACTGCTACCATCGTCTGATTCATCTCTTCCTCACTCGCTGCCGTCGCATCTTGTACTACAGATGTCGTCTGGGTTGTCTGTGCCGTCGTCTGCTGGCTCTCTGACGCTGCCGTACTCTGGCTTTTCGTCACATCACCGCTCAATTTATTCGGTGTCACGGTTACCGTCTTATCCGGTGCTTTGACACCTTCTTTCATGTATTTTGCAATTTTTTTGACGTAATTCTGTGTCTCCGTAAAAGGAGGAACGCCGCCATATTGCTGCACTCTTCCGCTGCCGGCATTGTATGCCGCCGCTGCCAGAGTGGTATCTCCGTTAAATTTCTTCAAATGTGCCGCCAGTAATTTGGCCGATGCCATAATATTCTGCTCGGCATCAAACACATCGTCTACGCCAAGTTCTTTGGCCTCATTTGGCATGATCTGCATGATTCCCTTGGCTCCTGCCGAAGAAACACATTTGGGATTAAAATCCGACTCTGCTTTGGCTACTGCCACTAAAAAATCATACGATACACCATATTTTTCCGACGCTCTTTTAAAGATGTCATCCAATGTCGTTGTCAATGTTCCATCGCTTTTTACCGTTCCTGTCGTCCCCGTGGTCTTTGCCACACTTCCGGCAGACGCTGTCTGCGATGTCGTCTGTGCCGATGACGCCGCTTTCTCCTGCGTCACTTTCTTCGTCTCTTCTTCCATCATTTTGGAAAAAGGCGTTATGGTCGTCCCCGCCGCTGTATTCTGTTTTTTCGTCTGCTGCACATAATTCTCAGCAGCGATATCGCCTACGCGCAATGCCACGTCATCACCTCCTGACGTTCTCAGTATACTAAATATTTTCTATTTTTGCAAGTAACGATTGAATGCTCGTTATTTTTGCTGATAATCTGCCAAAAATTCTTTCATTTTCGTCATGCACTCATCCAAAACGGCCACTTCCGGAAGATATACGATACGGAAATGATCCGGTGCTTCCCAGTTAAAACCGCGTCCATGAACCAAAAGGACATGCTTTTCACGAAGAAAATCAAGGGCAAATTTTTCATCATCCAAAATATGGAAACGTTTGGCATCAATCTTCGGGAAAATATAAAAGGCTGCTTCCGGTGTCACAGCGGACAAACCGTCGATTTCTGCAATCGCATCGCAGATCACTTTGCGCTGCTCGTAAATACGTCCTCCCGGCAGAAGCAGGTCGTCCACTTCCGGACGGTTGCGGAGGGCCGGTGCGATAACATGCTGCGCCGGAACATTGGCACAAAGACGCATCGAGGAAAGCATATTGACACCCTCGATATAGCCCTTTGCTTTGGAAAGATCTCCGCTGAGAACCATCCAGCCGCTTCGGAATCCCGCGATACGATGGGATTTCGAAAGCCCATTGAAGGTTACTACGAAAAGATCCGGCGCAAGGGAAGCAATCGATGTATGAGTTTTGCCATCCAGCACAAGACGGTCATAAATTTCATCCGCAAAGATCATCAATTCATGTTTTCTTGCTAAATCTACAATTTTTTCCAATATTTCCTTCGGATATAAGGCTCCGGTCGGATTGTTTGGATTGATCACAACGATTCCTTTTGTCTTGTCCGTGATCTTTTTCTCCATATCTTCAATATCCGGATACCATCCCGAACTCTCGTCACAGATGTAATGAACCGGATTTCCGCCGGCAAGTTTAGCTGCCGCTGTCCACAACGGATAGTCCGGTGCCGGGATCAAAATTTCATCCCCGTTATTTAACAATGCCTGAAGAGACAACGAAATCATCTCACTGACACCATTTCCGATATAAATGTGATCCAGTGAAAGTCCCGGAAGTCCTTTTTCCATATGATACTGTAAAATTTCTTCACGTGCTTCCAAAAGTCCCTTTGAATCGCTGTATCCCTGGCTCATTGGATCTGCCAGCGCTTCCTCCATGGAATCCAGCACAATCTGTGGTGCACGGAAACCAAATGGTGCCGGATTTCCGATATTCAGATGAAGTACCGTCTCTCCGCGGCGTTCCATTTCTTTGGCCTCATCCAGTACCGGCCCTCTCACGTCATAACATACACCATGTAATTTATCTGATTTTTCAAACGTTCTCATCGTCTTCTTCCTCCTGAATCATCGATGTTTCTTTTCTTTTTTGTAGCTCTTTTTTCGACACCGGGAATAACCGTGCCACCTTTCTCAACAATGGGACAAATGCTACCATTGAAACTGCCGTTGCGATCAGATACACCAAACCAAGTACGCCGTCTGGCAATACATTTCCCAACAGCTCCAGCAAATAACTGCTGCAATTAAAAAACATATGAAATAATACCGCGCCCAGTATACTCCGGGTACGCTCATATACAAATGCCAAAACCACTCCGAGGCAGGAAGCATACACACCCTGCACCCAGTTCATATGGTAGATACCAAAGCACACCCCGGAAAGAAGTGCTGCCACAACAAATGGGAACCCTTTCCGCAGCGTCCGGAATACCATACCTCGAAATACCAGTTCTTCCGCAATCGGCCCAAAGATGCCTACAATCGCGATCATCGCCGGTGCCGGCATCGTTTTCAAACTCATCGTATCGGCAAGTTTCACATAATCGGCATAAATTGCCGGAAACAGATTTTGAAATACACTCATCAAAATGTTACACACAAACTGGGAGGCAAATGCCAAAAACAGGATCGTCAAAATTGCCTGCGGTCTCAAAATCCTGTGGTATCTTCCAGTCTCTTTTACCGGCTGATGCACTTTTCGCACATACCAGTACCAGATACCAACGCCCACAATAATGGTCGCATTGATAAGCATGATCAGAATCATATTGATCTGTGCAGAAGAAATCCATGCTGACATTTTGTCCGCATCGTATTCTATACCATAGAGCAGCCGTACCGCCACAATATGAAAGGATATCATCGCTGACAATGTAAGCTGAAGTACAATCGGTATCAAAAGATATATTACGGCAAAACCAAGTGATTTTAGTTTTTTCATCCACTTCCCCTTTTCTCGGCACAAAAGGAACCATCTCCGCCGGGCAGAGTATAGCTCCTCTTATGTATTCTATAGTTTCTGATTATGCTTCAATTTTTTCTTTTCCGCCCATGTATGGCTGCAGTGCTTTTGGAATATTAACCGAACCGTCTGCATTCAAGTTGTTTTCCAGGAAAGCGATCAACATACGAGGCGGCGCTACTACGGTATTGTTTAATGTGTGAGCAAAATATTTTCCATTTTCTCCCACAACACGGATTTTCAAGCGGCGTGCCTGTGCATCTCCAAGATTCGAACAGCTTCCTACTTCGAAATATTTCTTCTGACGTGGAGACCATGCCTCTACATCGATGGATTTTACTTTCAAATCTGCGAGGTCACCGGAACAACACTCAAGTGTACGAACCGGGATGTCCAAAGAACGGAACAAATCTACCGTGTTCTGCCATAATTTGTCAAACCACATTTTACTCTCTTCCGGTTTACATACCACGATCATTTCCTGTTTTTCAAACTGGTGAATGCGGTATACACCACGTTCTTCGATTCCATGTGCTCCTTTCTCTTTACGGAAGCAAGGAGAATAGCTTGTCAACGTCTGAGGCAGTTTTTCCTCAGGCAGAATCTTATCGATAAATTTACCGATCATGGAGTGCTCACTTGTACCGATCAGATAAAGGTCTTCGCCCTCGATCTTGTACATCATGGCATCCATCTCATCAAAACTCATTACACCGGTTACTACGTTACTGCGGATCATAAAAGGTGGTACACAATACGTAAATCCACGGTCAATCATAAAATCTCTTGCATAAGAGATCACAGCCGAATGAAGTCTTGCAATGTCACCCATCAGATAGTAAAATCCGTTTCCGGCCACATCACGTGCTGCATCCAAATCAATCCCATCAAATTTTTCCATAATTTCCGTATGATATGGAATTTCAAAATCCGGCACAACCGGTTCCCCAAATCGTTCAATCTCAACATTTTCACTGTCATCTTTTCCAATCGGCACACTTGGATCAATGATATTCGGAATCGTCATCATGATCTCTTTAATCTTTTCTGCCAGTTCTGTCTCTTTCTTTTCCAATTCAGCAAGACGCTCTGCGCCCTGTGCTACTTCTGCCTTCAAAGCTTCTGCTTCTTCTTTTTTACCCTGTGCCATCAAACCGCCGATATTTTTCGAAATTTTCTTTCTCTTCGCACGCAGCTCGTCCGCTTCCTGCTGAGTTGCACGGCTCTCTTTGTCCAATGCGATCACTTCATCTACGAGAGGAAGTTTGCGGTCCTGAAATTTATTTTTGATATTCTGTTTTACAACATCCGGATTTTCCCGTAAAAATTTGATATCCAACATAATGAGTGTTCCTCCTAAAATATAATCGGGTCTATTATACACCTTTTTGATAAAGTATGCAAATACTTTCTCTTGTTTAAAATGTAAAACCATACAAACCCTTACAAATATTTTTGTTAATGATTCACAATTGCTTTTTCTTTGTAATTGTGTATAATATGACTAAGAAATCAAAAAGATTTCTGTGACAAACACGCTTCACAATGTGCGACAAAGAAACATTGTTTATGCAAAGGCACTTCGCAATGTGTGCTCAAACATTGCTTATTCAAACACGCTTCACAATGTGCGACAAAGAAACATTGTTATAAGAGCTAATGTTTTACATTAGCTCTTTTACATAAAGGAGAGATATGATTAAAAACGGAATGTACTATATTACCGAAGATTTCAAACAACTAATCCGAAATCTAGGTGGCGAATGGAACGATCAAAAGAAACGCCCCATCGTTTGCTTAATGCAATCAACGGAACACCCTGATTTATATATATTGGGCAATCCCTGTTGGGAAAGTCAATCATAGAGATGATAAAGCCATGGAACGAATTAAATCTTTTATGAATAAACCAACCAGAGATCTTAGATGCTGCTATTACCATATAGGAAGAACTACAAATAAATCAATATTTTTTATTTCAGATGCGATTCCCATAACAGATAAATATATTTCAGAAGAACATCTTGGTTCCGACAACAAACTTCACATAATAAAAAATCCCCATTTATTACAAGCACTGCACTATAAGTTGAACCGAATTCTTAATTTTGAAGCTTCCAATAAGAATTATTTCCGACAGCATATAACCGATTTAAAAATTCATCTGCTAAAAGAACTGGAATCCGAAAAAGTATAGTTATCAACCAAGGATTCAAACGAAAAAGGCGCAGCTATCTAGCCACGCCCTCTGCAATTCGGCTCACGCCGACATAAATTTCTGAAATTTTATACCAGGTCTGGAAACCAACGATTCCATCCTGTGTTAATTTAAAGATCTGCTGGAAGGTTTTGACAGCCTCTTCGGTCGCCGGGCCAAAGATTCCATCCTCCGCAATTTTCGGAATAAGCGGGTACGCATCCGAAATGACATTGAGCTGTGCCTGCATCTGGCGCACCTTATCACCGGAATCTCCGACACGAAGCGGCGAACCCGGATACGAAGACGGAATGCCTGAGATCACATCGGTCGCATTGATATACATGGAACTTCCATAATAATTTCGAAGAATCTCAATCGCCGTATACCCACGGTCTCCCAAAGATTTACTTCCCCATTGGCTCATCCAGTTCGGACAGGTAACATTTTTCCCATCGCAATACTGCGTCAGAATCGGCTGCAATACACCTGGACGGGAAAGATAATTGCTAAAGATCTCATCCACCACATTCGAAATACTTTCGAACACATTGCGGTTTGGAATCCATTTATGATCATAAGCCGTCGAACTTGTGATTGTAAAGTCATATCCTTTATTGCGATACCACTCTGTAAAAACACGGTTCAACGTAAATGACTGGATTGCCAGAATATTTGCCTGTAACGTCGCTTCCGGCCAAGTCGAATAAATCTCGCTACTCGCTACATTTTTAATATAATCGCGGTATGGGACATAATAGTCCTTCGCAGAGCGGTCGCTTGGCGGTCCATTGTGGACAACGATGTATTCGGGAATAACTACCCTGCTCAGTACGATCTCACCGGTTTCATCAATGGATTTGATCTCATTTTCCGCAATCTTTGGCGGATAATCTCCCCAAAGCGTATGATCCGGAATGACAAAAAGTTCCGTGTCACCGCTGATTGCCGGCGAAGTGGGAAGAAGCGAAGCATTTTGGATTGCCGTTTCGCCGGAAAAAATCTCCGCACCACTGACTCGAAACGGTTCAAATCCGGGTGCCGTAATCGTAATCGTATATTCGGCATACGGCTTGTTGGCACCAGGCTCCATGCTGTAATCTACAGGCGGTGCCGGAAGTGTCAGCTCAGGAATCTGCCCGAGCGAATTTGTCGTAGTCTGTTCAATGATCTGTTCCGGATCACTGTCTCGCGTTATCTGAACCTGCGCGCCGTCAATCGGGCGGTTATTCACTTCTGAAGTAACATTGACATCCAATAATCCTTCGGTATCCGAAGAAGTGACCGAAGCAAAAAGCTCCGGACGGGGTGTTGTTGTATTCAAAGCATTCACCAAAATCGTTTTGTTACTTGTATTTTATGCAAATGTTTGAAAAATGTGAATTTCCTTCTTATTTTCTTACAATTGTTCCCGACGCATCAAAAAACAGTTCCAGGTAATTGTACAACGCCTTTGCCTCTGAAGAATTTGTCCAATATCCTTCTGTGGAAACATCTCGGATTCCTTTTTCCGATAATTTGAGCATGCGGATCGTCTCTCCTTTTTCATCAAAATAACATAGACTAATTGACATATCGCCTGCACGGTGTTTCTGTGCTTCCGAAAAATCAAATTGATACTTTGCCGCATTCATTTTATCTCTAATTATTTTCAATACCTTTTTATCCGAAATAGTAACTGTTTTATAAGCCGGACCAGTCTGGTTTTCAAGTCCCATTACCGGCTGTGTCATCGCCACACACATCGTTTGCTTTGCATTGTCTTTTAATGTCTTAGGAATTACCGTCACCGGAATTTTGTAGTTCTTTCCTTTCGCCTTAATCTTCACCGTATAAGTACCTGTTTTTTTAACCTGAAATGTAGTATTTTTTACGGTAATTCCCTTACCGCTCAATTTCACCTTTTTTGCCCGGAAAGCCTCTGCATAAAACTTCTCTGCTTCCCAAGAAATTCCTTTGATTTTCCGGACAAAATCTTTTAATTTGTATTTTTTATTCTGTTCAATTTTGATAGAAGAATAGACCTTATCCGCTTTTATTGTAGTGGACACATTTTCCCAAAATGTATTGGACAGAAACGCTGTTAAATTATAATACTTCGTACTAATTTCTTTCGTTCCTTTTTTGATCTGCACCTTCATTTGCGTATCTGTGCTCTCTGCAGTATAAATTGTTTTATCGGACAATGTAAACACGATCGGTTCCGGGATTCCAGCCACAAGTTCTTCCGGTTTTGCCGGATCATTGGCATAGCGTCCTTTTAACTCGGTTGTCTCCTCCATCGAAAGCCCTGCAAATAGTTCACACAGATTCTGAATACATTTGCCATCCGTAGTTTTTTTGTTGCTAAAAGAAATTGATTTCACTTTCTTTGCAAACTTCTCTGTAAAAACCTTGTTCTGGTATGTAATCTTATTCTCCTGCTTTTGTGCCGCTGCGGTTTCTCCCACATTTCCCTGCACTTCCGAAACAATGAAAACTGCTGTTAGCCCCATCAACGCTGCCACTTTTTTCATTTTCTTTTTCATATAAATACCTCCATTTAAAATTCTTCCTCATCATCCCAAAAATACGCACCAATTTTATTGATATAATGGTAACCCTTTACGGTTCCGGACACCTTACAATTCTCAATCTTTCCATACAAAAGATTTCCAGCGATTCCGCCGACGTACAGCCGCCCATACACATTGGTTCCTTTCAGTTTCAGATCTCTTACCGTTCCTTTCAGAACACTAAACAAACCGATCTGACTTTGTTCATATCGATGAATCGACAAATTATAAATCGTTTTTCCATTTCCATCGAAAATTCCGTTAAACCGCCTCGTTTTATCTAAATAATAGCCAAGAGGCGTAAAATTTTTATAGCAAGACATATCCAGATCCTTTTTAAGAACTACTTTTTTACCTTTAAAATCAATTCCTTTTTTTAAGAGTTTATGTATGCCCGCCAACTGATCCGGATTCTTAATGTAAAGGACTTTTTTCTTTTTTTATACCAGGAAACAGAAGGTTTTCCCTTGCCTTTTACGCCCTTCTTTATCCTTTTTGTTTTATGCTTATAAAGGGAATCCTTGTAAGGTTGGCATGTCACATTTGGCATTTTTTTCATCGTTTTATAAAGACTCGTCTCTTTATAACCTTTGAAAATATAATTTCCTTCTTTGGGAATTTCCCGTATATAAAGCCACGGGCCTTTGGCTTCCATCACTCCGCCGTCCATCATTTTCAATCCCGTATCTTCCACTTCTTTGCATTTTACTGGGAATACAATTTTCTTCACTGCCGGTATTCCCTCAAATGCATGTCCGTAAATATTTGTCAGATTTTTAGGAAGATCGAACAACTGAAGTTTTTCACAGCCTTCAAAAGCACAATTTCCGATCGTTTTCAATTCTTTAGGAAGGTTATTAACCCGCTCTAAGGATGTACAGTTTTCAAAAACAGCAGGTAAAATATTTTCAACATCTTCACAAAATGTTATTTCTTTCAAATATTTATTATAAGCAAATGCTGCATCTCGTATATACATCACCGCAGAAGGAATGGTGAATCTTTCCTCTCGTTTTCCGGCCGGATACGCCACAAGCCTGTCACCATCGTCCTCTATTTTTTCATAGAGAACCCCATCCTTGGAATAGAAATGCGAATTTCCTTCTTCTACCACAAATGCAGTAACTTTCTCGCATTGATCAAACGCCGCCTCACCTATACCGATGACATCCTTCCCGATATGCACCACCCCTTCATAGTTCATCGGTACACATTGAAGTCGGAGCTGACTCCGCTTCGTTTCTTTCTCTTCGGGATAGGAATACAATATTCCATCCCGGCATTCATATTGACTGCTTCCTTCTTCTACCTTTATCCTTTTTAAGTTTGGATAATTATACAATGGATTACAGGCGTGAATATGACGATATATTTCCGGTTTATATTCTTCTCCCGGAACTCTCCGAAAGCATGCCATCATAAGCACAAGATTGCCCTCTTTCGGAAGAATCAGTTCTGTCACTTTGCTCTTGTCCACTTGATCTGCTTGTGCATAGGCCACAGACAGTTCCTCTGCCTGCACCGGTTTTGCAGAATTTATCTGCCAGACTGCTGTACAGAGAAGCCCTGTTAATAACAGTTTGGTAATTGTTTTTTTCATAAAATTGTCCTCGCTTTCGTTTTTATCTAGTATAACATACTTCCTTTATAAAATCACCATTTTTTGACAGACAACCACAATTTAAGGATGAACGACAAAAAAATCGAACTTCCGGTATAGAACAGCATATAGGAAGTTCGATTCATTTTATCTTCTGTATCTCTTTTTATCACGAAAACTTTCTCCTCTCACTCCTAGTATCTTCCACATTTACAACAAGTGTAACAAAGTAGCAAACGACCAAATTTATGTGATGAGCGGTTACTATTCCACCCATCACACAGTTTTCAGTCATTCACTTAATTTATATCAAAGCAAAATGATTCTCTAATTTCTTTCCTACCAGCGTGTCAGGTAACTGTGATATACCCAGCCCCATGTTCCTGTTTTCACGCGTTTTACATAATACCAGTCGCCATTTGATTCGCTTGCACTTTTGGTATAATTAATGCACACATGTTCACCATTATACATCAATTCAAGTACAGTCGCTGTCTTTTTCGGCTGTTTACGTAATCTTGCCCCATCCCCTTTTACATTGCCATTTTCACCAATTGCATAAGTTTGTGTAAGATTGATTGTAGCAGTGCCAATCACATCCCCCGGATACTCCTCCTGCGCTTCTGCTTCCAATGTTTCTGCCGCCTTAACATTAATTCCCGGCAGATTCACCAAGCCGAAGCACAGCATTAGTGCAGCTGTCATTGCCAAAAAACGTTTTGCTTTTTTCATCATAATCTGATTCCTCCTTATTTAATCATTTTCTCATTTTGCTTATGATCTTTTATTTATCCATCAATTTCTACTTCACACACCAATTCATCCTGAGATTTTTGTTTATCCAGGTAGGACGCATCTTCTAAGCGATACATCTGATAAACACTTTTGGTATTCATACTATAAAGATAAACTACCGCTTCTCCGGTTTCTGTTTTTACAATGTATTTAACATTGCCGCGTTTCAAGGTATTATCTTTTTCGTAGACATACTGCATAGAAATCTTTTGTACCTTGTCCTCAGGATAAAGAGCCTTCTGTATGTTCTTTATAATAGAAGCATTTGCAGCAAACTTTTTCTTGTCTGCCTTTATTCCACTGGTATATTCTTCCTGCTTCTTATGTTCGATAGCAATCTGCTGGATTTCTCCATTCTTACTTTCGATTTCGACAGAAGCATCAAAATCCCATGCTTTATCCTTTAACGTAATTTGATAACTGGCCAGCCTCTTTCCTTCTGCATTTTTAGTTGCATTAAATTTGCAGCGGGCATCTGCCTTATCGGCTGTCACCAAATACATGGTTTCAATGCTTTTACGGGCAAGCTGTATTGCTTCTTTCCTGCTGATTTTTTCATCCGGCTTCGGCGTCTCTTCCGCCACTTTATTTTCTTCTCTGACACTAAAATCACGTTTTTCCATAAAATCGATGATTTCCAGTATCTGTTCCTCTGTAAGTTCTTCCTGCGGCAGATAAAAAGTGCTGTTTTCTGCACAAAATGCCAGTTCATTTTCTCGTATATCACTTTTTTGGGAAACTTCTCGTATTTCGCTTGCCGGAAATTTTCCCTGTTTTTCATAGGCGGCACGAAGGGATTGCATCCTCTTTTCCTCTTTTTCCGTCAAAGCCCGGGAATAACTGTCTCCAGCCTTTTCGGAATCCTGCACTTCTTTATTATAGTGCTTCTTTTCTTCTTCGGTCATTGACTGCATTTTTTCCCGGTAAAGATTCAGTGCTGCCCCCACTCCCAGAGAAGAAGCGAGTACAGTAACACATATCACAATCACAGCCGCAGTTTTTGAATAAAACAAATGCAAATATCGTTTTTTCGAGGGTATGGAAATATTTGACAATGTTTCTTCCACTTTTTTGTCATATGACTCCGGTACTTGTATCTTGGTACCTTGTAGTAGTTCTTTTAACTCTTCATCAAATAAATCCTGCATCTCATCACTCCCTTTCCTCATTTTCTTCTATTAATTTTTTCAGCTCATTCCTTGCCCGGAACAGTCTGGATTTTACTGTCCCTTGCGGAACATGCAGCATTTTAGCGATTTCTTTTACCTGAAATCCCTGATAATAATGTAATACAACGATAACACGCAGATCCTCGTCCAGTGAAAAGATAAATTCCCACACTTTCTTAGTCTGTTCATTTTCCTGCGGAAGAAATTTTTCAATCTCATCCGTAAAAAGATACCGGTTTCTTTTCTTAATTTCCTTTCTGGCATTGTTCACTAGTATCTGCATCAGCCAGCTTTTGAATTTTTCCTCATCGCGAAGAGTATGTATTTTCTCATAAGCCGTCAATATCGTCTCTGCCACGACATCTTCGGCATCATGATAATTGTTCACAATACTATTTGCCAAAAGAAACATTTCCTCTTTATACCGTCGTATCTGTAAACTGAAGTATTCTTTTTTCATGGTAAGCGCTTTTCCTCCATATACTTCCCGTCGGAAGTACTTCTATATATTAGATACTTTAAAAGGGCAAAAGGTTCACGAGGGGATAAATTTTTTTAAAAAATAAAAGGTCTTTGCTTAAATAAACAAAAACCTTTTTCTCTTCCCTATGCCTTTGTATAATGAACCATCCGGTAACTCGAACTTTCCACGCCATATTCCTCCGTGGTTTCCACCAGACAAATATAATAATCCTCGTTGTCTCCGACAAAAAAGTCCATCACCGTCGCCTGCCCCTGCGCCAGATCATCAAATGTCGCCGCGCTGGTCAATGGTTCCAATTCCTCAGAATTTTGATAATTGGCTGCCTGGTATACTGTATCGCCGTTAAACAGATACAATTTCCAGTCATCCGGATTCATATAAAAATACCATTCTTTTCCAAGCACATCATCGCCAAGAGAACTGCCAAATTTATTTTGCTCTTCAAGATCCGGAATTCCAAGCACCTGAAAACTTTTGAGGCCTTTGGAATAAAAGATCAATTCGCTCTCGCCATAAGCAAAACGTGTCTTGGAGGAAATGACACTTCCAAGATCATTTAATGTTTTTCCGGTCTCCCCGTCGATGTAATAGCCGTATCCGCCTCCGCTTTCTCCGCAGATTAAAAGAATGTTTCCATCTTCATAGACGTGGTAATCTGTGATCCAGTCTACTTCCCAGGCTTCTCGTTTTCCAAAATCTTCCTTTACTGCCGGAGCTGCTTCTAATGGGATTTCATAAACCGAATCATTTTCTTCATCGATTTCAAGAATCGAATATTTTTCTGCGATTCCATCTGTCACTTCCCCATTGACTTCAAGATCCGCCTTTTCATAATATACAAAAACCGCGTACAGATTTCCGTTGTCGCCCCGGCGGAAATTCTGAACCTTACAGCGCGTCCATTCCTTCTGCTCATATTTATTATTTAAAAATTCGCTGAGTGAAACGTCGCACAGTTCATCGGATTCCCAGTTACCTTTCTCATCGAGTGTCCATCTGCTTATCGTGGCATTGTACTTGTCATCTTCCAGCGTAAAGTCACTGGAATACACCGCCGGTTTTCCTTGAAGATCTGCCACAAAGCCTTCAAAAGAAGCTCCCAGATAATCGCTGGCAGATGCATTTGCGGTCTGCAGAGGATCCGGCAGCGACATTTCTTTGCTCTCGTATCTTGCCTCTTCTTTTGTCTGCGATATGTCCGTTGTTTCTTTTTTTACCGGTTCGCTGCTTCCACAGCTGCTAAGCACCAGCGTGCTCGCCAATGCAATTGCTAATATTTTCCTTTTCACTGTAAACCCTCATTTCTATCGTTATAAAATCATGGATAGCTGGATACGTTTTTTCTGCAGATCTACTGACAGCACTTTTACTTCAACCACGTCTCCGACACTTACCACTTCCAATGGATGTTTTACGAATTTCTTATTCGTTAGTTTGGAAACATGTACCAATCCGTCCTGATGCACTCCGATGTCTACAAACGCACCAAAATCAATGACATTACGCACGGTTCCTTTGAGGATCATGCCCTCTTTCAGATCTTTCATCTCAAGTACATCGGTACGAAGAACCGGTTTTGGCATCTCGTCGCGCGGGTCTCTTCCAGGTTTTTCCAATTCTTTGATAATATCATTGAGTGTCATCTCACCGATTCCAAGTTTTTCAGAAAGAGATTTGCGGTCTTTTGCCAAAAGTGAAAGACCGACTACACCGCCACGGACATCTTCTTTTCCAAATCCGAGAAGGGAAAGAAGTTCCTCTGCTGCCCCATAAGATTCCGGATGTACACTCGTTGCATCCAATGGATTTTTTCCATCGCTGATCCGCATAAATCCCGCACACTGTTCAAACGCTTTCGGTCCAAGTTTCGCCACTTTGAGAAGCTGTCTGCGGCTTGTAAATTTACCATTTTCCTCGCGGTAGGCTACGATATTTTTCGCAATTGGTTTGGAAATACCGGAGATATATTCTAACAGGGAAGCCGATGCCGTATTCAGGTCGACGCCGACATTGTTTACACAGTCTTCGACTACCGCTGTCAATGCTTCGCTCAATTTCTTCTGGTTCATATCGTGCTGATACTGTCCGACTCCGATGGATTTCGGATCGATCTTTACCAATTCCGCAAGTGGATCCTGAAGGCGTCTTGCAATCGAAACCGCACTACGTTGTCCCACGTCAAAATTCGGAAATTCTTCTGTTGCCAGTTTGCTTGCCGAATAAACCGAAGCTCCTGCCTCATTTACAATGACATACTGAACCGGTTTATTGATCTCTTTTAACATCTCCACGATCACCATCTCAGACTCACGGGAAGCCGTTCCATTTCCGACGGAAATCAGAGAAATATTGTATTTATCAATCAGCCCTTTTACGATACGTTTGGACTCTTCCACTTTTTTCTGTGGCTCTGTCGGGAAAATGACGATCGTATCCAAAACTTTTCCTGTCTCATCCACAACAGCTAATTTACAGCCGGTACGAAATGCCGGATCCCAGCCAAGTACCACTTTACCGGCGATCGGAGGCTGCATCAGAAGCTGCGTAAGATTTTTCCCAAATACTTTGATGGCACCATCTTCTGCTTTTTCCGTCAATTCATTGCGGATGTCACGTTCGATCGATGGTGCGATCAGACGTTTGTAACTGTCAGCCAGCACTTCCTTGAGACACGGCGTCGTATATGGATTTTCTTTCGTGATCACTTTCTTTTCCAGATAACGCAGAATACGTTCTTCCGGTGCTTCTATTTTTACGGTAAGAAATTTTTCTTTTTCTCCTCGATTAATCGCAAGAATACGATATCCCGCGATCTTCTTTACCGCCTCACTGAACTCATAATAATTTTCATAAACCGACTTTTCTTTTTCGTCTTTCGCCACGGACACAAGAAGCCCTTCGTCCATCGTAAGTTTACGGATATACATACGATAATCGGCATCATCGGCTACGGATTCCGCGATGATGTCCATCGCTCCCTGAATCGCTTCTGCTGTCGTCTTTACTTCCTTTTCTTCGGAAAGATAACTTTCCGCTTCGGTCTCCAATGGCTGCTCGGTCATTTGAAGCAGGATAATATTGGCAAGTCCTTCCAATCCTTTTTCTTTGGCAATCGTCGCACGAGTACGGCGTTTTGGACGATATGGACGATACAGATCATCCACAACAACCTGTGTCTGTGCCGCAAGAATCTGTGCTTTTAATTCCTCTGTCAGTTTGCCCTGCTCTTCAATGCTTGCGAGAACCTGTTCTTTCTTTTCTTCCAGATTACGGAGATAGATCAGTCTTTCATGCAGGTTACGAAGCTGTTCGTCGTTCAATGCTCCATGCTGTTCTTTTCGGTAACGGGCGATAAAAGGAATCGTATTTCCTTCGTCAACCAGCTTAACGACGGCCTCTACCTGCCATACCTTAATCTCTAATTCTTCTGCTATTTTTTTATTAATATCCATTCGTCTTTATCCTCCAGATTCAATCAGCGCAATGTCTGATTTCGTTTCATTTTATTTGCCACTTTATTGTGATACATGATGTCGTCACTTTCCCGCATATAACTTTCCAATGTATCTCCCGCTCCCGGGATGCCCATTTTATAACCGAGGCTGGCATATACCTCATATGGTTTGTGCGATTTTTTATTATAATTATCTAAACTTCGTTCAAAAACGCGCACCCAGTTTTTTACATCTTCCTCATCCTGGCATGGGAATAATACTTCAAATTCATCCCCGCCGATGCGCGCTCCGATCTGTCCGCTTACCGCAGCTTCCTGAATCGCATAGCCTACCGCACGCAGTGCCGAGTCGCCTTCGTGGTGTCCGTAAATATCATTGATCGGTTTCAAGCCATCCATATCAATTCCGATGACACATACCACACTGTCTCTCGCTCGCGCATTCATAAACTGGATTCTTGCGTATTTTTCAAATCCACGGCGGTTAAATAACCCTGTCATTACATCTTGTATGTACATAATTTCCAGTTCATCGATGGCACGTTTCATCTTGCTTTTCACCAAAATATTCATGATGACATCGTCAATTGCCATACTCCAGCGCATATATAATTTTCCGGCATTTTCCGGGCTTTCATAGGAATATGCCTCATACCCATAGCATTCATCCTGAAAATGCAGCGGACTGAACACATAACATTGTGGCTCATCACTCGCCAGTTCTTTCGGAATCAACTGCCTGCGTTCAAATTCGTACCTGACATTTCCTTGATTCTCACGGTTATGAAATACAATTCTCGCTTCCATCTGATCGGTATATCCATGAGGATCTTTATCATCCATCATAATATCATCGCGGAGACAGATCAGATAATTTTTAAATCCATCAATATTGTAAATATACATCTGAACAATTGGATTAATCTCTTCAAATTTTTCCACCCGTCCAAGTTGTATATTCATAAAGCAAAACTGCATTTCAAGATTATCATGATCTACAATATTATCGTGATTCATACAACGGTAATACACGATGGACGAATGGTTATCCGCAAGACAGCCACACGATTCTCTTGCTTTTAATTCCGCCATCATATACACATCTTCCACGGATGGGTCGTTTTGGTGCTTGTCAATCAGCGTAACTGCTTTTTTCGCCATATCCGTAAAATCCACGCGTACTGTCGTTACCGATGGGCTGTATATCATTCCGGACTTGATTCCATCATATCCCGTCACGATCACATCCTGCGGTACACTGAGATTTCTTTTATAAAGTTCGTCAATAACCGCCATTGCCATATAATCATTGGCGCAGACAATCGCATCCGGACATTTTCCTTCTTCCATAAACCAGTCACAGGCGGCTTTTCCCTCATTTTTCCAAAAATCACCATAATACACACGGTGTTCCGGTACGCAGATTCCATACTCATCCATGATCTGATAAAAACTATGCAGCCGCTCTTCCGCATCGGGATGTCCTTTCCTGCCTGTCATAAACGCAATGTCTTTTACCCCATGGCATTCAATCAAATGTCGAACCATTCCACCCATCGATGCTATGTTGTCTACTAATATGTTATTTACTCCTTCCATTTTCTGTCGGAGACTAACTACCGGACAATTTGTTTTCTTTTGCAGCGATTCGACCACCTCTTCCATCGCCTCATCAATAGAAAACGTATCCCCCGCTACGATAATACCGGAAAATTCTTCATAATCCGGCAGTGAAAAAATGTCTTTTTCTCCCTGTGCATAAAGGGGATTTTGTCCATAATTTCCATAGCATGTAAATATCGCCAGATTATACCCTAATTTTTCAGCCTGCATCGCCGCACCGGTACAGATTTCACGCTGGTATTCGCCGTGCGAATTACAACTAAACATTGCTATTGTTTTCCGATTATTATGAAACATATCCTTCACCTTCCCTCATCATTTTTCATCCACTCTTTTGCTTGTTCTAACAGCATCTCTTTTTCATTCTTTCCCGGATCTTCCAATACGGTATCCATCAATCGCTGTAACATTTTTCCAAGTTCCGGTCCGGCTTTCATTCCAAGCTGGATCAAATCTTTTCCTGTTACATGAAGTTCTTTGAGACACACCGCTTCCTTCTGCGCACAAACTTTTTCATAATCCTGTTTTGCCATCTGAAGCCGGTGTTCTTTTTCTTCTCTCCGGTAATCGCTCTGCGAAAGGATATCTGCCTGCTGTATCAAAAACAGATATGGCATTACCTCTTTTCCGGCCTGATTGACAAGCCGGCGCATCTCACGTCTTCCCCCTTGATATCTCCGCTCGTGAAACATTACGATCTGAGACACCATATGAATCGTATCATTGTCAAAGCGGAGCCGGCGTAGAATCTCTCTTGCCCGTTCTTTTCCCTTGACATCGTGTCCATAAAAATGTGCGGTTCCGGCCGCATCAATCGTTTTTGTCTCCGGCTTACTTACATCGTGGAGTAGCGCCGCATATACTAATATCGTCTTGCATTTTTCATCGCTGAATGCTTTATCAAACGGTGAAAAAATGCTTGTTCTCATCTCTTCTTTTTCCATTTCCCGGTATAATTTCTGAACATGCCTGACCGCCTGCATCGCATGCTCTCCCACAGAAAATATATGATGCGGATTTTCTTGTGTCGTCTGAATCATCTTACGAAACTCCGGGAAAAAATATTCACAAAGTCCGGCGTCTTCTGCCAGTTTTAGTTTTTCCGGCTGACCGGATAAAAGTAATTTGGTGATTTCGACCCGGATCCGCTCTTTGCTCACATTTTGTATCGTCGGAGCCAGTTCATAGATGGCATCGAGTGTCTCCTTTTCGACATCAAATCCCAGCTGCCCGGCAAAACGCACGCCGCGCAGCATCCGCAGGGCATCTTCGGAAAAGCGCTGTCTTGCATCTCCGACACAGCGAATGACCTTTTTTTCCAAATCGGAAATGCCACCAAACAGATCAATCATCCCGCTTTTCGGATTGTACGCCATCGCATTGATCGTAAAGTCGCGGCGTTTCAAATCTTCTTCCAGATTTGCCGTATATTCTACCTGTTTGGGATGTCTGTGATCTTCATATTCTCCATCCACACGGTACGTCGTCACTTCGTATCCGGTTCCTTCCACCATAACCGTAACGGTTCCATGCGCGATCCCGGTATCTATTGTTTTGCGAAAGATCTGCTTTACCTCTTCCGGTTTTGCAGATGTCGTAATATCCCAATCTTTCGGCACACGTCCCAGCACACTGTCTCTGACACATCCACCGACAGCATAGCCTTCTTTGCCATTTTCTTCCAGTTTGTCAAGAATCCATTGTACCTGCTCTGGTATCTGCATGCCATCTTCTCTCTTTCTTAATCTTCTAATGTCTGAGGACGAACCCAGTTTCCCTTGATTCCCTTATGCTTCCACTGATCCTTTTCTTTGTCATAGCCGTCAATGGACATAAAATGATAATCACTGCTCGTCTTTAATGCCTTATAAATCGTTTTACAGCTGACACGATGGCGGTTGTGCTCCGGATCTCCGGAATCTGCCAAAAATACTGTGTTGTCTGTTTCATCGTATAAGAAAAGGGTCACATAATGTCCCGGTGTATTTTTCCAATAAGAAGAGTCGTTTGCACTGCTCACCAGCACAAGACTCGCCTGACCTTCCTGTACCTGTTTTAAAAATTGTTTGTACGTTGAAGGCTTGTGATGCAGGGATGTTTCAAAGCCTACTGAATTCAAGGTCGCCTGCATCTGCTCCCAGGAGATGGCCCCTCCCCCTGGATAGTACGTTACTTTTTTTGCATACTGGTAAATATCTGTCGGAAGACATTGGTACTCCGTCAGTGAACTGTAAATATTTGCCATGCAGCAAAATCCACAGCCAAACGCACCAAACGATTTTCCATCATAAAATGTTTTCCCCCATTTTCCGGACCATTCACGGCGTTCTTTCCAGGATTTTGGTCCCTGAAGATACGTATAAATTCCGTCTTCCGGAGAGGGTGTCGCCGCTGCCTGTACCGCACTTTCGCTTACCGGTGCTGCCATCACGGCGGCATCTGTCACGGCTCCCTCACGCACGGTCACTGTCTGCGTACCGCTTGTTTCCACTGCCTGTTCTCCGTTTTGATCAAAAAACAGACCGATCACAAGAACCAGCACCGCCACGGCACTCATTATTATAAAATGTCTTTTATCTCTGGCATCTCGTCTCCACTTCATCGTTATCCTCCATCTCAGACGAATCGATCTACCGCTATCGTATATCGTCCTTTTTTCGTCTCTCTCAGCACACCTCGGTAAATGATTTTTCCATATCCCCGCACACTGACTACATCATCTTCTTTTAATATCCCGCTGTTATTTTCATATACTCTGCCCCCGACAAAGATCTTTTTTTCACGGAATAATGGAATTACTTTACTGCGTGACAACGAAAATACTTTTGCCACCACGGCATCACAACGCGGCGACGTCAGAACCAGTTCTTCCCTTTTCAGAACAGGTTTTATCGCCTGCGGAATCTCCTGCATCTCTTCACATACCACATTGGTGTGGCGGATTTTGGTAAGATTGTCACAGATAAAATCTTTCATCGAAGCCAGGCAGAAAAAATAACTTTCTTTTTCCATGACCCAGATATCTCCAACTACCTCCCGCTCGATCCCAAGGTGCATAAGTGCTCCAAGGACATCCCGGTGATTACATTTTTCTGCAAATTTTGCAGCCATCGGCCGGCAGTGAATACAGGAAATGGGAAACTCTTCCTCATATCCAAATTCTTCCGGATTTCCAAAACGGATCATCTGCCGCTCGGTTCCGTCACAACCGCCGGACACCGTAATCCCGGCATACCGGAGTTCGGGTTCTATCGTATAAAACTCATCCTGTTCTGCCAAAGACAGAAAATGAGTAAATGTATATCGTCCCTGTGAAAAACTGACTTCCGCCAAATCTTTCAGGCGTTCTTTTGTCATCCTGAATCCTCCCTTAGTCACTCTTTTCTATTATACCGAGAATTTTCGAAAAAGTCAATGAAGTGTACAAATTCCGTGGCTTTCATATCGCCACGCTTCCGCTTTCACATCTTTGATCTCCGGATGTTCTCCACAGACTTTACACGTCGGTATCGCCTTTCCAAATTTTACCTCTCTGAATGTCAGATTCAAGCCATCAAAAACGACCATGCGGCCGGTCAAAAGTCTGCCGATGCCGAGAAGATATTTTATCGTTTCCAACCCCTGCACGCAGCCAATAATCCCCGCCATTACGCCGATCACACCGGCTTCGCTGCAATTTGGCACACTTCCCTGCTCTGGAATTTCCTCAAAGATGCAGCGGTAACACGGTCCCTGCCCCGGCACATACGTCATAACCTGTCCCTGAAACCGCAGGATCCCGCCATGACAAAATGGTTTGCCGGCAAGCACACACGCATCATTGATCAAAAATTTGGTTTCAAAATTATCCACTCCGTCTACGACAAAATCATATTCTTCGATAAGATCCCCGATATTTTCCGGCGTCAGCCGCATCGCATACGTTTTTACGGTCACATCCGGATTGAGCAGTTCAATCGTTTCTTTGGCAGAATCCACCTTTTTCTGCCCGAGACGGCTCGTATTATGAATGATCTGCCGCTGAAGATTGGACAATTCCACGACATCCGCATCCACGATTCCGATCGTTCCGACACCGGCCGCCGCAAGATACAGAGCGACGGGTGCACCAAGTCCCCCGGCTCCGACGACAAGCACTTTCGATGCCAGAAGCTTTTCCTGCCCTTCCTGCCCCACTTCATCCAAAAGCACATGGCGGGAATACCGTTCCATATTTACCTCTTTCGCATGATCGATCAGCCACCGCAAAAAGCCGCCTTCGAGGTGGTATGCCTGCCATCCTTCTTTTCGCAGTTCTTCTACCACCTGCAGACTTTTTTCTCCACGCTGGCAAAATACCACGATGCATTTATCCTTTGGCAATTTTTCCTTTTCTTCTGCAAAACAGCGAAGTGGAATGCAGACCGCTCCGGGAATCGACCCATGATGGTAGACCACTTCTTCTCTCAGATCCACCAGAACGGTGCTGTCTTCTTCCATTTTTTCCCATTCCTGCCATGTCAATTCTTTTTTATCACTCAACTGCCCTGTCATTGTCATTCTCCTTCATCGTATCGTTCCTGCTTCCAGTATATCAAATTTCTGTACAATGTACAATTGAAAATAGTTGATTTCCTTGGTATAAAATGCTATCATAGTATTACTATTGTTAAAAAGGATGGTGGAACCATGAAACTTTGGGGAGGACGTTTTACAAAAGAGACGAATCAATTGGTACATAATTTCAATGCTTCGCTTTCTTTTGACCAGAAATTTTATAAACAGGATATCCTCGGAAGTATCGCCCACGTGACGATGCTTGAAAAACAGAAAATTCTTACCGCTGACGAAAAAGAGACGATCATCGGCGGATTGAAAAGCATTTTGGAGGATATCGAATCCGGTAAATTGGAATTTACCGCAGAACACGAAGACATTCACAGTTTTGTCGAAGCACATCTGATCGAACGTGTCGGCGATCCCGGCAAAAAGCTTCATACCGGACGCAGCCGCAATGACCAGGTAGCATTGGATATGAAATTATACACCCGCGATGAGATTGTCGAACTCAATGATCTTTTGAAAGAACTTCTTATGACGATTCACCGCATTATGAAAGAAAATGTGGACACTTTTATGCCGGGCTTTACGCATCTGCAAAAAGCACAGCCGGTCACTCTGGCTCATCATTTTGGCGCATATTTTGAAATGTTCCGCCGCGACCGCAGCCGTCTGCGTGACATCTATGACCGTATGAATTACTGTCCGCTCGGTGCCGGTGCTCTTGCTGGGACAACCTATCCGCTTGACCGTGAATATACCGCTTCCCTGCTTAATTTTGATGGTCCTACATTAAACAGCATGGATTCTGTTTCCGACCGTGATTACCTGATTGAACTTCTCAGTGCACTTTCTACCATTATGATGCATCTGAGCCGTTTTTGCGAAGAGATCATCGTCTGGAATTCCAATGAATACCAGTTTGTAGACATCGATGATTCGTATTCAACCGGAAGCAGCATCATGCCACAGAAAAAGAATCCGGATATCGCAGAATTGATCCGCGGAAAGACCGGACGTGTCTATGGTGCTCTCATCAGCATGCTTACGACGATGAAAGGCATCCCTTTGGCTTACAATAAGGACATGCAGGAAGACAAAGAGTTTACCTTTGATGCAATCGACACTGTAAAAGGCTGTATTTCTCTCTTTAACGGCATGATCGACACGATGAAATTTAAGAAAGAAAATATGGAAGCCAGTGCGAAAAACGGCTTTACCAATGCGACAGATGCCGCCGATTATCTTGTAAACCACGGAGTTCCGTTCCGTGATGCACACGGTATCATCGGCCAGCTTGTGCTCCTTTGCATTGACAAAAACATTTCTCTGGATGACCTTCCGCTTGAAGAATACAAGAAAATCTCACCGGTATTTGAGGAAGATATTTATGAGGCAATTTCCATGAAAACCTGCGTAGAGAAACGAAATACGATCGGAGCTCCGGGACGCGATGCCATGGAAAAAGTATTGGCGATCAATGAAAAATATCTGATGGAAAGTTAATGACTTTTCTTTCACCATAGCAAAACTGCCACACCTTTTCGTGTGGCAGTTCTTATTATAATCTTAATTCTAATTAACTCCAAATATAGTAAATGATTCCTGCTGCCAAAAGTGCCACAGCCACCGTAATGATAATCTTCGGTATTGACAATGGCGTCTTTCCGGCTACCTTTCCGGTCTGTCCATTTACCATAAATTGGTAAACTTTGTCTTTGTATTTAAAGTTGGATACCCAGATTGGCAAAAGAAGGTATTTGTACGTCACATCATTGAACGACGTATTTAGCATCACGCGTCTCGTATGATCGGCATTGTGCTCATTTTCAATCTTGTCTTCGACATTGCGTTTCAACTTTGCCGAAATGGCTTTTTTCGCTTGTTTCCAGGCATCTTTTACACCAAGTGCATAACGCTCTGCCACAAATCCGGCTACGTATTCCGGCTTGTAAGCCTTATTGTTTTCCGTATCAAATGGCTCTAGTTTATGAAGCATGTTGGAATCGTGGCGGTCCGATGCGAGAATCAATTCGTCATCGATAAACTCACTGTATGTACCGGAGGTCGAATACCAGTCTGTCTCCGTATGGCTGTGCTCATCGTCGTCCTGCACTTCTCGATCGATACCATATTGACCGGTATATGTCGAAAATGTATTGGTATCAAAGGTCCAATACGGAAGATAGATTCCGTTGAAACTCTTTGGTCTCGCACTTTCTTTGGCAAGGCGCGGACAGAACCATTTCTTTTTGATCCATTCTTTAAAGAGACGGGATGCATCCTTGTCATTCACCTGAAATGGCACAACACCACCCGGCGCGATCGTATCCTGATCGTTTGCTTCCATAACCTGGTTGGATCCACAGAATGGGCAGACAGCCGATGTCTGCAGAGCATCGTAAATGGTTTCTGCACCACATGCCTCGCAGATTACGGTCTTCTTTTCGGCACCCCAGTTTTTATTCGCTGTCTTATCTACCAGATCAAAGTCCAGTTCCTGTGCCTTTTTCGGCTCTTCATCGGACACGGCAATCTCTTCTTCATAATCACAGAACCCACATTTCATATGTCCGGTTTTTGGATCAAAGTCCATAATACCGCCACACTGCGGACATTTTTTATCCGTTTCTTCTTTGGTCTCTGCAAAATTGATATTGTCAAAATTTTCCTCTTGCTGGCTCATTCTTTTCCTCCATTCTCATTACTGGATGTCATTTTCATCAAAAATATCCCCGCATTCCGGACAGAATTTCGGTGGATGATGTGGATCTTCCGGCTGCCATCCGCATTTATCACAACGGTACAATGGAGCGTCTTCCGGTTTCTTTGCGCCACAGTTCATGCAGAATTTTCCTTGATTCAATGTTCCGCAGGAGCAAGTCCAGCCTGCTGGTTCTTCCGGTTTGGGCGAGCCACATTCCATACAGAATTTTCCAGTATTTCCCGTCTTTCCGCAAGAGCAGGTCCAGCCTGTTGCCGCCTGCTGCTGTGGCTGTGCCTGTGGCTGCGGTGCCTGCTGAGGCTGTGCCTGTGCGGCTGCCTGCTGCTGGACTCCCATCGCAAATAACGAATTGGCATCGAGACCACCTGCCTGTGTCGCCATATTCATACCGGCAAACGCCATCATTGGACCTGTCGCCGTATTCGAAGCGGCTGCTTTCATCGCCTCTGCCTGTGCTCCGGCAAGTGTCGCTGCTGCCATATTTGGATTGCGGAGTACAGCGGTTTTCTGCATTTCTTTAATCATCTGCTCGTCTTCTTCGGATGCTTTGATCGTATTCACACCAAAGGCAACGATCTGCAGTCCGCGAAGTTTTCCCCACTGCTCAGACAATTCCTGATTCAGCGCATCCGCTACCTCTTTCGTATGCGCCGGAACTGCACTATAACGGATTCCGAGCTCTGAAATCCTTGCGAATGCCGGCTGCAGTGCCGTCATAAGTTCGGTTTTTAACTGCGAATCAATCTCGTCTCTGGTATATTCATCCGTTACATTTCCGCACACATTGGTATAGAACAAGATTGGGTCAAAAATTTTATAAGAATATTCTCCATTACAGCGTACCGAGATATCGACATCGAGCCCGATATTCGTATCTACCACGCGGAATGGGATCGGATTGGCTGTACCATATTTATTTCCCATAATTTCTTTTGTATTAAAGAAATACACGCGCTGGTCTTTTCCGGTATCTCCGCCAAAGGTAAAACGTTTTCCGATCGTTGAAAAGGTCTGTTTGATCGTATCTCCCAAATCTCCGCAGAACAAACTTGGTTCTGTCGAAGTATCATACATAAATTCGCCTGCTTCTGCACAAAATTCTACAACTTTTCCTTGATCTACGATGATCATACACTGTCCTTCATTGACAGCGATCACGGATCCGTTTGAAATGATATTGTCATTTCCTTTATTGGACGTTCCGAATTTTCCGCTTTTTCTCTTCTGTCCTTTGGTCACGAGGACATCCGCTTCCATCGCATCACAATAAAAATATTCTTTCCACTGATCTGCCATCGTGCCGCGGATCGCGCCTCCGATTGCTTTAATTAATCCCATTATGTATCCTCCATTTCATTTTTCCGGGTTCCCCCTTGAGTCTTGCTTTTATTATAACTTTTTTCCTGCCCTCTGTCTACAAAAAAATAGTCCCCCGGAGATTTTCCGAAGGACTATCTTTTTTACGATCTTATCGCAGGGTAGTCTAGACTAACGCATAGACTCCTCCTGTTTCTTGATCATTTGTCGCACCATCTCGCCACCGATGCTTCCTGCTTCTTTGGATGTGAGGTCACCATTGTAACCATCTTTCAAGTTTACGCCAAGTTCAGACGCAACCTCCATCTTGAATTTGTCCATAGCATCTTTAGCCTGTGGTACTTCCATTCTTGCTGTTTTACTCATAACATTTCACCTCCGTGTTTTTTTAGTATTTATCGTAAGTGATAACGGAATGTCTTTTGTCTGAAAACATTCCGTCATCGAAACATTTTCATGTAAGCCACTCGGTTATCTGATACTATTGTACCCACGAAGGAGTTTTTCATTCTGGTAATTACTTCCAAAATTTATCGTTCCTGCAAATCTCTCTGCAGCGGTTCCAAATAATGCAGAAAGGTTCCCGAATACGTAGAGATTTCATACTCCGGTTCCATCTCGTCGATCGTAAAACTTTTCCGTCCGCCCTGCTCCATCCGTTTCCAAAATTCCAACAATTTTTGAAAACGAAGATACATATATTTTTCCCGGTTTTTAAAATAAATAAGCAAAAATGCGATGCCATCCTGACTTTCAAATTGTTCCATAAATTTCATCTGATGCTCATGCACATTGCTGAGTGGGAAACGGTCCTCGACACACTCTTTCGCATCAAAACACACCGGAATACCCTGCACGACACCGATATAGTCAACGGTACTTTTTTGTTCAAAATACGCAAGCGTAATATGTCTCGTCGCCTGATCAATGTTGATCGGTTTGATCGGCGTCGGGATTTTCTGTACCAACGCCAGATTCTGCGTCTGGTATTTTTCATTTGTCATATTTACAAGTTCTTCCAAAAATGATCCTCGCAGACCACGTGAATTCCATGTTGGCATGTTTAGTGTCCTTTCCTTTAGGCTTGAAAAATGTCTGTGATCTTTTTCTGCAATTCTGCATCGAAACCATCTTCTGCCTGAATTTCTTTTTCATCAAGTGCCTGATATCCCATTGGCCCATAAAGGAATTTTTGAATCAAAATACATTTTTTCCCATTTTTATCAAACACTTTCCAATACAATTCGCTTTCATAGGCATTTTTCTCCGAATTATATTTTCCATCCGTCAGACAAAATGAATTTTTCCGACACCGGCTCAGTATATCATACAAGCATTTTCCAACTTTTTTCAGAAAAAGAAAGATTACAAAAAATTCAAATTATCAATTAACAATATCATCCACCCATTTGTACAATTTATGAGACCCAATATCACTTTCAGACACTACCGTGTTCATATCTTCTTCAAAGTCCTCATAACCGTTACGCACATGATACAAATGATATCCTTCTTCTGTAGAACATATTGTCACAAAAGAAATTCCTGTTTCTTCTCTCAGTTTCAATATTCTTCTTTCGCAATCACGCAGCAATAAATCTCCTAAATAGATCTTATGTTCCCCATCTTGTGCAACTAACACCCCTTGGAAATCATTATGTATTGCTAGATAATTAATATTTATGGAACCACCCATCAATTCAAAAACATCTGTCTCACCAACCGTTTCCACGCGGTCAACTCTTCCATTTTCTATATTGTAAAAACCTATTATATAATTATTATCATCCGATAGCATAATATAAGTAATGCCTCGGTTCACATCCAAGGCACTACCATCATGCAAAAATTTGTCAATTACTATATTACCGCAAATAAATTTTTCTGCTAAATTTTCATATTTCTTTGTATATTTTTTTATATTCATATATTATTTCTTTTCCACCTTACTACACAAAACACCCGTTTCTTTATCCACGCAAAAGGAAAAATTGTGTGAATCCATAAACTCAACTCTTTTTCTATTTTCAGCAGATGCTGGTGTTTTCTTTATCGTTTTTCGGGTAACAAACGGTAATGTTGGTTTTATCGCACATGCATTCATACAAATCTCTCCTTCCTTATCTTTCTTTGCCAAAACAATCACCTCAGTCAATTTGAACTGAGAATATAATCTTTTTCTACTAATATACTAGCATATTCCCAGTCTAAAATCAATCCTTTTAGTAATTATTATATCTATTTTCCGCAAATAGTATGTATAAAAAAAGGGGCTGTCTCTTTAACATTTAATAATCGTTAAGGCACAGCCCTCTTTACCTCTATTCCTCTACATTATGATATACTGCCTGTACATCGTCGTCCTCATCGAGAAGATCCATGATACGATTGAACATTTTCACATCTTCGTCGCTTGTCAGTTCTACGTAATTTTGTGGGATCATGGTTACTTCTGCCTGAGCCATCGGAACGCCTTCTTTTTCCAAAGCTTCACGTACCTGGCTGAAATCATCCGGAGCGGTAAGGATCTCGTAGCTGTCCTCTTCCTCATTAAAATCTTCTGCGCCGGCATCCAGAGCAAGCATCATAAATTCATCGGCATCCGTTTCATATTCTTCTTTGTCGACGATGATCTGGCCTTTCGTATCAAACATATAAGATACACAGCCTGTCGTTCCAACATTTCCGTTTCCTTTCGTAAATGCGTTACGTACATTGGAAGCAGTACGGTTTTTGTTGTCGGTAAGTGCTTCTACGATGATTGCTGTTCCGCTTGGACCATATCCTTCGTATGTAATATTTACATAATTTACCGCATCGACGTTTCCTGCTGCCTTTTTGATACCACGATCGATCGTATCGTTTGGCATGTTATTCGCTTTTGCTTTGGCGATAACGTCACGAAGTTTACTGTTGTTATTTGGATCCGGGCCGCCTTCTTTGACTGCTACGGCAATCTCACGGCCGATTACGGTAAAGATTTTTCCTTTCTTTGCATCATTTTTCTCTTTTTTATGCTTAATATTAGCAAATTTTGAATGTCCTGACATGGTTAGCCTCCTTAAACTTTGTTACCTTTGTATTCTATATCATACATCATTTTATCTGAAGAATCAAGTTTTGCAGATTATCAATGACGTTTTGAACCATTTTTTCTGTTTTTACCGCACACATGATCGTGTCATCACCGGCGATACAACCGATGATACCTTCAATTTCCATCGCATCAAGCGCCGCGGCGACCGCCATGGCCATACCGACTGCGGTTTTTATGACAAGCAGATTTCCTGCCTGCTCCATCGAAACGATACCATCTTGAAGAAGTGTCGCATACCGGTTTGCCGGCTGCGCTGTGGGATGCTTAATCTCTGATGTTACCGGGATCGTGCTTCGCATCGCATATTTTTGCCGTACCTTTTGACCGGGAACTTTTTCCAATGACAATTCCCGGATATCACGGGAAACCGTCGCCTGTGTCACAGCATACCCGGCTTCTGTCAGATATCTGGCAAGATCTTCCTGCGTTTCCACTTCATGATTTTGTATAATTTCAATAATTTGTTCCTGTCGCTTCTTTTTCATGCTGCCACTCTTCCTCTCATCATGTGCGGTTCAGCTTGCTTCGCATCTTCTGATAAAAACCAATTTCTCCGACACATACCATATTAAACGGAAGTTCCGCCTTTTGAATCCGGATCACATCCCCGGTCTCAATTGCGGCGCACACCTCTCCATCACATCGAACCGATGCTTCATCAACATAACTCTCACGTGTCTTTTCCACTTTTACACAAATCTCAGCCTGCGAAGAAACCACCAGACTTCGTTTGTTAAAGGAATGTGGACAAATTGGCGTGATGACAACCGCTTCCATCGTCGGCGACAAAATCGGTCCTCCGGCAGATAAATTATATGCCGTTGAGCCGGTCGGCGTCGCGATCAATACGCCGTCTGCAACATAACTATCCATCCATTCGCCGTCTACCCAGACACTCGTCGTCACCATTCTTCCAAAATCCCGTTTTCCGACGACAATCTCGTTGACCGCAAAAAAGGTTTCTCCCGTTTTCTGCACTTGTGCCGACAATGCCATGCGCTTTTCAATCGTATATTTTCCCGACATGACAGCGTCCAGCGCCGGATAAATCTTTGGTTTCTCGATTTCTGTCAAAAATCCCAGTGTACCCAGGTTCACTCCAAGGATCGGAATTTCTTTGCCGGCAATCTTTTTTGCTGCCGCAATCACCGTGCCGTCTCCTCCAAGAACGATTGCCATATCCGCTTTTTCCTGAATATCAATGGCATCATGAGACTGAATGACAACGCGGTGTCCCGCTTCCTGCATATATGCCTGAATGCCTTTTGCCACCTGGCATCCGGAATCCTTTTCCTCATTTACGATAAGATAATACATACTCATCCCGATATATCCTCCGCATGTTTTACCGCATGTTCCTGCGCTGCCTGAATCGTTTCATCCATCGTCTTCTGCCACTCATTCCACTCATCCTCCGGAAATGTTATAGCACTATTTTCCATTTTTTGGATAAATAACAAATATTCAATATTTCCTTCCGGTCCGCGAATTGGGGAAAAATCAAGTCCCTTGATCAAAAAGCCAAGACTTTTTGCATAAGAAATGACTTGTTCCATCACTTCTTTGTGAACGGCCAGATCACGCACGACACCTTTTTTTCCGACTTTTTCTCTGCCGGCCTCAAACTGCGGTTTGATCAGGCATACCATCTGTGCCTCGTTTTTCATCAGATGCCAGATTGGCTCCAGCACCTTGGTCAGTGAGATAAATGCCACATCGATCGACACAAAGTCCACCAATTCGCCGACATCTTCCGGCGTCACATAGCGGATATTCGTTTTTTCCATGGAGCGGACACGCTCATCCTGACGCAGTTTCCAGGCAAGCTGATTCGTACCGACATCGATCGAATAGACAAATTTCGCACCATTTTGCAGCATACAGTCCGTAAATCCGCCGGTAGACGCACCTACATCCATGCAGGTAAGATCTGTCAGCTCGATTGGAAATACCTGCAGTGCTTTTTCCAGTTTATAGCCGCCTCGACTGACAAATTTTAACTTTTTGCCACGAATTTCTATATAAACATCCACCGGAAACTTTTGCCCGGCTTTATCTTCTCTCTGTTCATTGACAAACACATTGCCTGTCATAATGATTGCTTTCGCCTTTTCCCGGGATTCCACCATCCCGCGATTTACCAAAAGCACATCCAGACGCTCTTTTTTCATCCTTTATTTCCTTTCCAATGCCTCATCGATCTGTCCGACAAGCCAATTCTCGTCCATTTCATAGCGCGCATATAATTCTTCCGGCGAGCCATGTTCCACAAAGCAGTCATCCACCGAACAGTTGATAAATTTCTTTGGAATGCAGCCTTCTTCCATAAGATACGCCTCTGCCTGCTGCCCAAAGCCGCCGATCTTTTCGCTGTCCTCCATCGTCACGACAATGTCATGCTTCACAGCCAGTTCTTTTACCAGCGCATGGTCAAATGGTTTCACAAACCGCATATTTACCACCGTTACACTGCCGGCAAAATGTTCCGCTGTCCGAAATGCCTTTTCTACCATATCTCCTACGGCAAAAATCACAATCTGCGGTTTTTCTGCTTCCAGCAAAACTTCTGCTTTTCCTAATTCTAACGCCTTATGGTCCAGTGTACTTTTATACACTGCTCCACGCGGATAACGTACTGCCACCGGGCCATCGAAATCATAAGCAAAATCAAGTGCTGCAGTCAATTCCGCTTTATCCATCGGCGAAATCACGGTCATATTCGGAATATTCGTAAGATACGAAATGTCAAATATTCCCTGGTGGGTGTCGCCGTCTCTGCCCACGATTCCGCTTCGATCCACCGCGAAAATAACCGGCAGATTGTTCAGGCAGACATCGTGAATGATCTGGTCGTAAGCACGCTGCAAAAAGGTCGAATAAATCGATACGACCGGGCGTAATCCACCAGCCACAAGTCCGGCTGCAAACGTCACTGCATGCTCTTCGGCAATTCCCACATCAAAAAATCGTTTTGGAAATTGTTCGGCAAATCTCTTCACGCCGGTTCCATCCGGCATCGCCGCACATACAGATACCAGCTCTTCATGGGCTTTCCCTTTTTCAATCATCCAGTTTCCAAACACATCCGTATAAGTTTCTTCCTCCGATTCCGGCACTTCGCCGCTTCTCGGATCAAATGGTCCGACGCCATGAAAGATCGACGGATTTTCTTCTGCCGGGCGGTATCCTTTTCCTTTTTTTGTCACTACATGAATCAGAACCGGGCGGTTTTTCATCCGCGCAGCCGCCTCCAATGCTGTCAGAATGCTTTCCACATCGTGTCCATCGATCGGACCGACATATACGATTCCCATTTCTTCAAAAAACATCCCCGGCACAAACAAGTGCTTCAGCGAGTTTTTCGCATTTTTAATCGTTTCCGCCATTGACACTCCGACATTCGGAATGCGGTCAAGACGTTCTTCGATATTTACTTTCAAATCATTGTATTTGCGGTTTGTACGCACTTTTCCAAGGTATCTTGCCATACCACCTACATTTTTGGAGATCGACATCTTGTTATCATTTAAAATCATGATCAGGTTCGACTTCATCTGCTCCGCATTGTTCAGCGCCTCAAATGCCATACCGCCCGAAAGTGCCCCATCTCCGATAACTGCCACGACCTTTTCATCACTGCCGCGCAGATCACGGGCTTTGGCAAGTCCCAGCGCAACAGACAGCGACGTGGAACTATGTCCGGTATTAAACGTATCTGCCGGATTTTCACTTACTTTCGGAAATCCGCTCAAACCATCGAGCCGGCGGAGACTTCGGAAATCTTTCAGTCTTCCGGTCAGCATTTTATGAACATATGCCTGATGCCCTACATCCCAAACCAGCTTATCTTTTGGAAAATCAAGAAAGAGATGCAGTGCCATTGTAAGCTCCACGGCCCCAAGGTTCGAAGCAAGGTGCCCTCCGGTACGGCTTACATTTTTCACCAGTTGAAATCGGATCTCTTTTGCCAGTCTCCGGTATTCCTGCGGCGGAATGTTCTTTATATCATTTTCTTTTTTTATTTCATCCAGTAAACGGCTCATTCTCTCACTCTTTTCTCTCTTATTTGTCGCGGTCGATCATCCAGGTCATAAGTCCGGTAAGAAATTCTTTATCTCCGTCAAATGTCTGAAGCAGTTCGATCGATTGCTCGGTATATTGTTTTACCTTCGCCTTCGCATTTTCCAGTCCGTGGATCGACACGTACGTTGTCTTTTCATTTCGTTCGTCTGAACCCACCGGTTTTCCAAGCGTCTGCTCATCGCCGATCACGTCCAGGATATCATCCTGAATCTGAAATGCCACGCCGAGTTTCCGCGCACTTTTTTCCAATGTCTGCACCTCATCTGCCGTACAGCCTGCGAGGATTCCTCCGATCATAAAGCAGCTTTCTAAAAGCGCAGACGTTTTATTTACATAAACATATAATAACATGTCTTCATCGACAAAATTTCCATCTTTTTCCACATCTACGACCTGGCCTCCGACCATGCCATAGATTCCGGCTTTTCGGGCAAGGACACGCAGGGCCTCTGCTGTCTGTGCCAGATTTTCTGCCGAGGCTGCCTCAAATGCCTGAATCGCCGTCTCATACGCATAATTCAAAAGCGCATCCCCTGCGAGAATCCCCATCGCTTCGCCGTATTTCTTATGTGTGGTCCATTTACCGCGGCGGTATTCATCGTTGTCCATCGCTGGCAGATCATCATGCACAAGGGAGTACGTATGAATCATCTCGATTGCTGCCATAAAAGGTGCGATCAGCGAATCCTCGGTCCCGCCACACATATGATAAACTTCCCTCATCAAAACCGGGCGGATTCTTTTTCCTCCGGCCTCGACACTGTATTCCATCGCCTCCAAAACCGTTTTCGGATATCCGGTCACTTCCGGAAGATATGAAACCACTGTAGTTTCGGCTTCTTTGGCTCTTTCCTTTAAGGTCTGCTCGATATTCATGCTTCTTCCTCCGCTTCCTGCTCCATCAGGACCTGAACTTTCTTTTCGACCTGATCGATGGCTTTGTTTCCTTCCACAACAAGCTTCATTCCCCGGGAAAATGTCGCATACGCCTCTTCCAGAGAAAGTTTTTCATGCTCCATCGTCATCACGGTTTCTTCTAATTTTTCCATAATTTCTTCTAATTCCATTTATTCTTCCCCTTTCAAAGCCGGATTTTTCTCTTTTGCGACCACTTTGGCTTCCAGTCTGCCGTCTGCCACAAAAATACGGATCACATCGTCCATTTCGATTCGGTCAACACTGTCAAGCATCGCACCATCTTCTTTTTCTACATAAGCAAATCCGCTTTCCAATCGTTTCAATGGCGACAGCCCGTCTAATCTTCCGGAAAGGATCTGCAGTTCCTGTCGTTTCTGCTGAAGCATCCGGGTCATCTGCATCGTAAGCCGGTCACTCAGATCGGCGATGTACTGGCGGTTTTGCGCAATCTGATTGGACGGATGATACAACTTTGTCTGCCGCTCCAAAAGTTTCATGCGGTCTCTTGCCATACCGATGCGGTCCCTCATCCCACGGATCAGATAACTGCGGTAATCGTCAATCTGATCCAACAGCTGTTCTACGTCATAAACAGCAAGTTCTGCCGCCGCAGACGGTGTCGGGGCACGCAAATCCGCCACATAATCCGCAATCGTCGTGTCGGTCTCATGTCCAACCGCCGATATAACAGGAGTATGACATTCATAAATGGCCTCTGCCGTCACTTCTTCGTTGAACGCCCACAGATCTTCGATCGAACCGCCTCCACGTCCAACAATGATAACATCCAGATTCATCGCATCCAAAGTACGGATTCCAGCCGCGATCGTATCACACGCACCCTCTCCCTGCACCTTCGCCGGGTACAGGATCAATTGCACATAAGGATTGCGACGCGTCGATATATTGATAATATCTTGAATGGCAGCCCCGGTCTTTGCCGTGACTACGCCAACTCGTTTTACATATTTTGGAATTTGTTTCTTGTGTTCTTCGGAAAAATATCCCTTTTGTTCCAATTTTTTCTTTAACTGCTCGTACTTTTCCGCCAGGATTCCTTCACCTGCATGCTGAATGGTTTTCGCATACAGTTGGTATCTGCCATCGCGTTCATACACGCTGATCGTGCCGCCGATCAAGACCTCTTGTCCATTTTCCAGGCGAAACGAAAGCCGTCTGCGGTCACCGGCAAACATTACACAGGAAATTGCCGAAGAAGCGTCTTTCAAGGTAAAATAAATATGCCCGCTGCTATGATACTTGCAGTTCGATATTTCTCCTTTTACAAATACAACCGCAAGTGCCTCCTCTCGCTGAAACATCATTTTGATGTACTGATTGACGGCAGATACGGTGTAAACCTGTCCTCTATTCATTTACAATTTTCCCCAAGATTCCATTTACAAAAGCAGCACCGCCGTCTTCGCCGTACGTTTTTGCCAGCTCGACAGCCTCATTGACAGCGACTCCGACCGGAATCTCCTCATCAAATTTTGCTTCATAAATTGCCAGACGCAGGATCGCCAGTTCTTCTTTTCCGATTCGATCAAGTTTCCAACCATTGGAATGTTCTGAGATCAGTTCATCAATCTCCGGCAGCTTGTCCATGATCTTTGCCACATGCTCTTCGATATAAGCCTGATCTTTTTCCTTCCATTCTTTGGTCTCCATATAGGTCTCTTTTTGTTCATCAAACGGTTCTCTTCCATAAAATTCTCTTTGGAATAACAAGATAAAAACCTGTTCTCTGATTTCTCTTCTAGTCATATGCGTCCTCATTTCTTTCTATTTGTCTTTATGACATAACAAGAGCGCAACAAAGCGCCTTTTTTCAAGCCGCTTCGCTGCATGCTCCCAATGTGTCTTATGCTTTTTATGCCTGTTCTTCCGCTGCAATTCCTGCGATACGGACATTGACTTTCTCAACTTCCAGTCCGGTCATGTTTTCAATCGCCTGCGAAACTTTTTTCTGCACTTTCGCGGATACTTCCGGAATGCTGTATCCATATTTCAAAGTGACGGAAATTTCAACTGCTGCCTTATCGCCGGCAATCGTCACGCGAACTCCTTTGGAATAGTTTTTCATCCCCAGTTTTCCGGCAATGTCATTGATGCTTCCACCAGACATAGACTGTACTCCGTCTACCTCTGCTGCGGAAATCCCTGCGATAGCAGAAACCACATCACTTGCGATCTGCACTTCCCCGATGCTGTTTTTTGATCCAAATACTTCTTTTGCCATATCTGTCACCTCATCTATCTTTCCTTAAAAAACATTATATAGTACTAGTTTACCACATTTACTGTTTTTTGCCAACAGGAGAAATAACAATTTTATCAGAAGTGCATTCTGCTTTTCTTTTCACCACATCTTCGATCTGTGCAATCTGCTGTTCCGTAAGCTCTTCGGCATTGACGATAACATCCACGCTGTCATTGACAATTGTCACAACCGTCTCATCAAACCCTTTGGCTGCCAGCAGATTTTCTGTCGCTGTCTCTTTTTCGTTGACTGCCGTCATGGCAACGATTTCATTCATCGCCTTTTCTTTCTGCGCATCGGATGCGGTCTTGCTGTTTACGAGTTCCAAGAGTGTTTCTTTGTTTTTGGCTCTCGTCTGCTCTCTGGAAAGTTTGGCAGATTCAAAATAATCTCCCTTTACCGTATTATTGACAAGCACAGCTTCGCCCGCATTTTCTTTGGATGCCACATTTTCCGAATCTACTTGTTCTGCCGTTTCTCCTGCTGTATCCTCGTCACTGATGTCTGCCACCTCGCTGTCATCCACATTTTCCGCTGCGACATTTTCCTCCGTATTTTCCGTACTCTCCTGCTCGGATTGCGCCGTCGTCCCGTCCCCGGTGAGATTCAGTGCCAATTCTTCTTCCCCCGTAAGGCTCAGATAGCCGGCAAGAGCAACCATGACAACGAGAGCCGTTATAATAATCTGATTTTTTCGCAAAAGTTTTTTCACTTATTTTGCCTCCTTACTTTTCATTACTTTAATTTTATGACTTTCCACCGGAAATAATGCCGAAATTGCACTGATTATTTCACGCTGCATCGCCGGACTGTCACCGCCGCTGCACACCACGACGATTCCTTCGATCTGCGGTTCGATCTCCTGCACCACATACGGCGAAGATTCGCGGGATTCCCCATCCAAGAGAACCGTCTCTTCTTCCGTCTTGGTGTCGTCCTGCTTATTGTCTTTGAGCGTCACCTTTTCCTTTGAGGCCTGCAGTGTCAGCATAACATCCGCTTTCCCCACGCCTTCCACCTGTTCCAGAATTTCTTTCACCTGCTTTTCCATCTTTTCCCGGTATCTCTGCATATCGTCCGAAGTGCTTTGCTCCGTCACTGTATTCTGCGATTTCTCTGTGGTCGCCTGTCTGCCGCTGTCCTTTATCGACACCAGCAAAAGCAGCACTCCGACTGCGATTAACAGTAAAATTTTCCCTTTTCCTGCCTTTTTTACCATCTGTTTGATCGTATCACTCCACGTTTCCTTCATTTTGCACCGCCTGCCCTTCCTGAGTTATGAGGTTTTCCCGCCGCTCACCGATACGCTCCATCTCCTCTTCGACTTCTCTCGTTTCCCACTGCTTCTGATATTTTTGGAAACAGTCCTCCACGATATCTTCTTGTTTCCATTGTCGAAATAATGGTGCCGTGACCAATAGCAAAATAAGAAGTCCTTCCATAAACTGGAAATACCTCCGGTACGGGGAACCGGAAAAAATATGTAAAAGTACGGAAAAAACAATCATAACTCCCGTAATTTGTTTTACAATGTCAAATATCTGTTCCATTTCTGCCTCCTTTAATTTGTCGCCGCAATGATGATCGTAAGGGTCAGCAAAAAGAGCACCGCTGTCATAAATACCAATTGAAACAATAATTTTCCGCTGTCTGCGCTCCCCTGAAATACCGCCACCATCCGCCGGTCTGCCACCGGCTGTGAAAATGCTGCGATCACCCGGTAAAAGAAAGTAAACAGTCCTAATTTTAAAAGCGGAAGAAGGCAGATCAACGCGATGGCAATGATTCCTCCGACTCCGATAGCACTTTTAATAAGGACGCCGCTTCCCACGATCGTATCGGTGATGCCGCCAAAAACATTTCCCACTCCCGGAATGCTCTCTGCCGCCCGAAAAACCGCACTCCGCTTGGCCTGATCGAGTGCCGGCATCAATAGCCCTTTAATCCCCTGATGTCCGAGCATGATCCCCAATATGATCTTTGTCCCCACGCGGACAACACTTTCCAGCAGCGCCGCCAGCTTATCAAATTTCCCGCCGGACAGTGGATTTAATACCCGCAGCAGAAAATAAATCTGAATGAATGGCAAAAACAAATAATACATCAACGTTTCCGCCACCCCGATTGTCGCAAGCGTCGCCTGATAAAAGGCAAAGGAGGTCGCACTTCCGCTGCTCCATGTCAATGCAAGTGAAAAAGCGGGCACTAGGGCTTTCATAAAGGAAAGCACCTGCCAGAGTACTTCTTTTGCCACAGAAAATACCGCATAAAATGCCGAGAGCAGGATGGTCACAACGAGAAAATACAGCATATGAAATCCATTTTCTCCCAATTGCTTTTCATACATGCTCCCTGTCAGGTTTAAAAACACACCCGACAGTACCGCATAGATCAGCAGCCGGAATACCAATGTTTTATTTGCATCCCATTGACTGACAGCCCCTTCTTTTATGTAATCTGCAATGGTATCAATCGACAATTCACAGTCTCCCTGACACACTCTTTCGACATAATCAGAAATCGAAAATGGGATTCTATTTTCGCTCTCATTTTTCAAATTGTCATCGATTTCATCCAGCGAAATACTCTCTTTAATTTCATCGGAAATAGAACTTGTCCGGTCCTCTGTCGCCGCATAAACACTGACTTGTCTGCCAATTAATAGAAGACAAATTAGAATCCAAAACACGATCTTTATTCTCATGGCATCATCTCTCCTATCGTTTCCAAAAGGGTCTGAAGTACCGGAAGGCTTACCACTACCATGCTCATTTTCCCAAAGAAATCAACCTGGCAGGCAATCGCATGCTGCCCGGCATCCTTGCAGAGTGTCGCCGTAAATTCGGAAATGTACGCGATGCCGATCATTTTCAGCACCACCGCAATATATTCTTCTTTGATCCCGGTATATTCCGTCATTGTGCGGAACATGTCCACCATGTATTCAAACTTCCGTATTGCATAAAAAAATACGATAATACCTGTGACAAGGGCAATCCAGATGCCGATCTCACGGCGCATATTTCCCACAAAGACCGCCAGCATCATACCGGCAATGGCAAACAAAGCAATCTGAATCATAAGTCAAACAACCTCTCTATCGTTTCAAACAGATCGACAATGTAGGGAATCACCCAGTATAGTACGATCAGGAGTCCGGCAAGGCTTGTCAAAAATGCCTGCTCTTCTCTCCCCGACTGTCTTAGGATCTGGTTGCATATCGTAACCAGAATTCCCACAAGCGCGATCTTAAATATAATTCCTATCTCCACTGTAAAACCTTCCTTATACAAGCAATATTGTAAGCATCGCTCCCACCATAATACCGCACACGTAGTAAAGTTTCAGCCGGTTCTGCTTTTCTTTATTCCGCTTTTGTATCATGTCCTCCAGCTGTTTTAACGCAAACGTAATTCCATCTTCTTTTGACTGTCTGTCATTGTCAGCAAGCTGCCTGCCCGTCTCAAACAGCAGGCTCCTCGCTTCCGGTTCCAGTGCCGACGCCGGAATTTTTTTCTTTATCTGGCTGTCCCAGAGACTTGCAAAATCTCCCTGCTCTTTTTTCTCCATTTCCTTTGCCAGCGAAAGAAAAAAGTGGCTCAGCACTCCCCGCGTCCTGTTCCCAATTGTTTCCAGCAAGTCCGGCATCGCCGAATGCAGATACCGAAGTTCTCCCTGCATCTGCATCAGTGCTTTTTTCAGCTCAATGAGATTGCGCAGCCGTTCCATATACTGCCCCGCATAATACACCCCCAGCGCTGCCGTCCCCACAACCAATATCAAACTTCCGACGATCTTATATATCATAACATTCCACTCCCCCTGCTTCCCGCACGCTGGCAATCTGCCCCGGCGTTTCTCCCTGCTGCAATAAAATGTAGCATTCAAAATACCGTTTTTCAAACAGTTCCTGCATGTCCGGGCGGCGTTTCCATTCTTCCCATTTTTCTCCATGCGCCGTCGCGATCACACTGCACCCGCATTTCAGCACTTCCTGCAGTGCCAATATATCCTGCTTTCCGCCAATTTCGTCGACGACAAGTACCTCCGGCGACAAGCTCCGCACTGCCATCATCATCCCCACCGCCTTCGGACAGCGATCGAGTACATCGGTCCGCGGTCCCACATCTTTCTGCGGCTCTCCCCGATAGCATCCGGCGATCTCGCTCCTTTCATCCACAACCACGACGTTTTTTTTTGCATATTCTCCCGATATTTTTCTCGTAAGATCACGCAGTATCGTAGTTTTCCCACACCTTGGCGGTGCTATTATCAGCGTATTTTTAATTCTGTTTTCCTGCCACAAATACGGTAGTATTTTGTCAGCGCACCCAATCTTTTCATGCGAAATACGGATATTGGCAAAGGATATATTTTGTATGTATTTTACTTTTCCTTCTTCAACGACAACTTGTCCGGCTACCCCTACGCGGTGTCCTCCCGGAATCGTCAGATACCCTTTGGCAATTTCATCCTCAAAAGCATACAGGGAATACCCACTCATATAGTCCATCATTTCTTTCATATCCATGCGCGTCACCCGCGTGGCATCGATCCGGTTCTTTTTCCCGTCATACCATTCTACCGCCTGTCCGATGCGAAACCGCACTTCCTGCAGCGCCTGCCATCTGCCCCGCAGACTCTGTTCCAAAAGCGGCCGGTATTTCCGCGGTATGACCTCAATGATATCTTGTCCTGCCATAATCGTTCCTCCTTCGAAATGTTTTACTTGAATATATGCGATTATTTTGGGATTATGCTTGAAAGAATAAAAAAAATATGGTACTGTTTTATAGAGAGAAATGGTAACTATTCAATACTATAGAAAGACGAGGATAAGATATAATTATGGATTACGGATTAATAGGAGAAAAACTTGGACACAGTTTGTCAAAACCCATTCACGAAAGTCTTGCTGACTACACTTATGATATTCACCCTTTGACACGCGAGGAGTTTAAGGTATTTATGGAAGAAAAGCCTTTCCGCGCGATCAATGTCACAATTCCTTATAAAAAGGATGTCATCCCTTATCTAGATTCAATGGACGACAATGCCAAAGCAATCGGTGCTGTCAACACGATTGTAAACAACGACGGAAAACTCCGCGGTTACAACACTGATTTTTCCGGTTTTGAGTACATGGTACTCCGTCACGGCATCACGTTAACGGATAAAAAAGTAATTGTCCTTGGAAATGGCGGTGCTGCTCAGGCAATCAAAGCCGTTGTCCGCAAACACAACGCCAAAAGCATGATCGTCGTAGACGTAATCGATGACGGCGAGGCAATTTCCTACGATGAATGCTTTGCGCATCACACAGACGCAGAAGTTATCATCAACACAAGCCCGGTCGGCATGTTCCCGAAAGTGGATGCTTCCCCGGTTGACCTCACGAAATTTCCAAAATGTGAGGCCGTCCTGGACGTTGTCTACAATCCGCTCACAACAAAATTTGTCGCTCAGGCAAAGGAACTTGGCATGATTGGCGTCAATGGTCTGGAAATGCTTGTCGCTCAGGCAAAATATGCTGTTGAAATCTTCTTGGGAACTGAGATTGACGATGCTCGGATCCAGGAGATTTATGAGGATGTAAAAGAGTTGATTTAGGGTTGTTGGAGGAAGTTCAGAAAGTAAGTTCCCAGCCTATGCGGAGCATAGGCTGGGATTGAAGGTTATTTTACAATACAACCTCTTCTTGAATCATTCCTTTATATTTATTATATTCTTCTTGCCACAATTTTCTTAAATCTTCTGTTATATTATTTTCTTTTCCTTTTCTTATAAGAATTGCCTCTCTTTCTTGGGGCGTTTTCTTTGAGTTTTCTTTAATCGGTTCACTCTTACATAATTTAACAAAAGAATCAAATGATTCCGTCACGAATTCCAATTTTCTGCCCTTTTCATGATCTACAAAATAAACCCCTGTATTTTGAGTAATATCAAGAACAAATACATTTCCAAATGAATCTTCTGCTATTGGTAAGTAAATACTTCCCTCTTTATCAATCACTTGAACTTTATTCAACGAATTTGGCATATCATTATCCACACCATAAAACAATCGAACATCCGTAGATACACTTGACGTTTTAAGTGTAGTATTAGGCGTATTTCCTCCATTATACTTTCTTAAAAACTGATTAAAATCATCTGGCAATTTGTAACCTTTGCGTTTTATATAATCATCTACAGCACTTAAATTCACTTTGTTTTTTGATATTAACATTCTGTTTCCTCCTTAAATTTGCTATGACCACCGGCATGAGTAAACTCTTTATGATATTCTTCTTTAATCAACTGCATATTTCCATTCTCAGAGTCATGATGCAATGCATACCCTTCTGGAATTTCAGTAAGACCATACTCTTCCTCTAAAGCTTCTAAGTATAACTTTTTATCTTCATTACGGTCACCTGTAAACTCACCAATATTCAAATCTCCAATATCCGGATGTTTTGTTTCCGGTGGAAACTTAGGATAACCGTCTACATATTTTACTTCAACCCCCTCCCGATTAATGTAAACCCATACTCTTTTACCATCCTGTTCAACAATTTCGATTTTTCCTCCTTTTTCAAACCATTTTACTACATTCGGCGAATTCATTGGTTTACTTTCTTTTATCTCTTTATAGCTCTCACCTAATCTTGCCTTCATATCATCAAGATTGGAAAAAGACGGTGATGTCTGTTCTACATCACTTTCCTTTTCTCTGGCATTAGTATTTTCCTCTATATGTGAATACTCGCCAACACCATCAAATCTCTGATCCCAAAAATCATTACATTCTTTCACTGACATAGAACCATCGGACTCTATGTTATTTCTACCATCACACCTTTCAACTACATTCTCTGCATTTTCAATTTTACTTGCTGTTTCAAAATTCATCACTTAACACCTCCGCTTATCATTGATGTATAAGTCTCATAAATATTTCTATACGAACCATCTCGTTCATACAGTTCACGTACTAATAATCCGGTTGCCAAATCAATCTGCTCCTTCGTATATCCTTTCAACGAAGGATTCACATTATCAACTAATTTTTCCACCCAATTTTCTATTTTATCCTCCTTATCTGCTTTCTGCACTGCTTCACTTGCATTCAACAACTCAAATAAGACCTTTCTAAGACATAATAACTTATTGCCACCATCATTTTCTAAATACCTCAATAAATTAGTTTTTATTGAAGCACTTAACTGAGATTTAACAACTTGCTCTGCTAATCTTGATAAATCAGCTTTGGTTCCTTCTTTCACAATTTCTTTACCAATAAGATAGTCTACTAACTCCCTTTGAATATTTTTCTGTGGGATAACGTTAGTATTTTTTTGACGTCCAACAGCCTTTTTGTCTGCTTTTTCAAATTCCTCTATCTTACATAATACGGACTCTGTCCAATCGTTCTGATAAACTGCTGCTACGCCTCTTTCAAGTTTAGATAACTCAATAATCTGTGCATCATTCAAGCCAACAGATTTACCCACCAATTCTCTATCAGTTTGATCCGGCAGCTTATGGATAATCTTTGTATTTGTATTTCTAATCACAGCCATGTCCAAAAGTCCCGGTGCTTGGTCTGCAATAATAAAGCCCTCTCCAAATGCTCTTAATTCTGCTATAGCATTTGTAATCATTTCTACCGATTTACCAAGCAAATTGGATGTTTCTCCGCTCTGTTCCAACGATGTTCTCCTCAATAAATTGTGAGCCTCTTCTAAAACAGTAATATGTTCAAGCCCTTCCCTATTTGGTTCCTTTTCAGAAAGTCTATATTCTTGCAATTTCAACATTAACAATCCCATAATTAATGATTTGGTTTCAACTGCACCCACTCGGCTTAAATCAACAATTACATTTGAATCAAACAATTCAGCATCTGTTTTGGCATCTATACAAAAAATCTGTCCATTTATTCCGTTTGTCAAACTCTTTAACCTAGATAATAACGCACCTGAATAATCCCCCTTCGTATCAATCGAATACTCACTCCTATTAACAATTATCTTAACTTGTTCCATCACATCAGAAAAACATGGAAACAAATCCTTATTTATAGGATTAGTTGAGTTTTCTATTTCCCAGCCGGATATTTCATATGCTGAAATAATAGCATCCTTTAAAATTGCTGGCATCGCAGCATACATTGGCCAACAAACATTGAATATTTCAACTAAACGATCAATATGTTCACTAACAGTAATATGATCAGGAAACGAAAATGGATTAATCTGTAATAATTCACTTATTTTCGGATTTGTTCCATATACCTTCACACCTGGATAACCGCCTAAAAGATTCTTATATTCTCCTTTAGCGGGTTCGATAATTAGAAATGTTGGTCCTTTTTCTTTTTCATCAGCTAAACACACATTTTTAATCAACTTTGCTACTGTATTTGTTTTTCCTGTTCCAGTAGATCCTGTAACAAAAACATGAGATGTAAGACTCTCCTTGCTAATCTTTATAGGCACATTATCATCTTTAATATGCATATGATAGACACTACCTAATTTTAAATCTTCCGAAATTTTATCATAAGAAGATACATTTCTACCAAACGATGCAGTTTCTATAACAGGAATTCCACATACAGACTTTCCTGGAAAATTCAAGGCACGTGCCAATTCTTTCCCGGAAAGATTAACTGTTGAGGTAACACATGAAGGATAAAGATAATACTCTTCAGGCATCGCGCTATTTTCTTGGAACGATAAACAAAATTCCGGATGTTGTAATCTAGATAATGCCGTTTGTATTACTAAAGCTTTTTCTTTCTCAATTTTTCGCAGTTGATTCCTAAGTTTAATGTTTTTTTGTTCATTTTCATCTATAGCACTATTTTCTTTTTCTTCAGGCAAATCCGCTCTCCATAAGTTAACTGCAGATTCTGACAAATAAGAATCATCACCCTGCGTTAATGCCATATACGTATAGGCTACATTATTAGCTATATCAGAACTTCCGGATATTACATAAGCAGCAAAATCCCATAATCCTAATGCCTTGCTTTCCTCAAGCCTTTTAACCTGAAGTTCCAAATTCTCTAACGTATGTTTAATTCCATAGTTAGTAAAAGTTTGTGTTATGCCCTCATTTTTTCCAAGTGTGGTCGAAACATTTGAAGTTCTAGCAAAGTTCACTCCTGCATTGATTCCCAAATTTAACCCCTTACTTGCAGCATCTGTCGCAGTCTTAGCAACTGTTTTTACCACACCTTTAGCAATCGATTCTGTATGTGTCTTCGATTTCTGCCACCCTTTATCCACATGTGTTCCAGCATCAACGGGTCCTAATTTAACACCAGCATTTGCACCGGCATTAACAGAACTGCCCTCCATGTCCGCATCAGCTACAGTTTTTACGTCTGATTCTCCTTCCGACGCCATATTTGCATCTGAACGGCTAGTTCCGGATTGCGTACCTGCATTAGCTCCAACATTTAATCCAAATGTTGCGGATGATCCTGTGGTATTAGCCTCCGTAAACGTAAAATTTGTCTGCCATGAAACAAAAGGGGCCAAAGCGGTGTACAATTCATACAAACGATTGATTCTTTCCAACTGATTCTTTACAGGCGTAGCTAATAACACTATTGTATACTCTTCTTTTTCGTTAGTTGGAACAATTCCGTCAAGAACCTTTTCAATAGTTTGGCTTACAAATTTTTCCGATTTTTCCGTTGCCAAATTAGAAACACATGCAATAGACTTTATAGCTTCATCTTTTTCAGTTTCATCTTTTACAACTTTTTTAATCTCCAAGCAGTCCGGTACATTCTGCCCAAATCCCTGCTCCCCCTCCAAAATACAACCCACCCCTGGAAAATTACCTTTCAACGCACTATGTAAACGCGTTTTGTAAGATTCCACACAAGACGGATCGCTCTCAGAAGCATTATTATTAACCACTGCTAGATACACTTTAGTTTCTTCTTTCTTTCTGTTGTATATCAAAGCAATATTACATTCTTCCTCACTAAGTACCTGATACACATTCATTAGTTTTTCAATGTTATCCTCATTTGGATCCTTAACCCATTTACTTATTTCAAAATAAGCTATTCTATCACCGCCTTGAAAATCACTACTCTCTTGAATCGGTGTATATATACTTGAAATCTGTGGTAAATATGAATTATTAATCTCAATATTAATTGCTCCAATATTCCTTTTTGTAAGTTCATCTGCAAACTCATCGTCCATAGAAGGCATTTCAGATAAATACCGGTGTCTTCTATCATCAATTCTTCTTACTTCTTCAGGACTAAGTTGAGATGCAGCAGACAATGCGTCAGCACCTTTTTCAGCAGTTTGTACAATTCCATTTCTAATTTTTGTCAATACGCCCATAAAATTCACTTCCTCATCAGATTAATGTACTAATTATTACTATAATTATCAAAACAGCAACTATACTTCCAATAGTCACCATCACCTTAAAATGTAGGTAATCTCTTACTTCCACAAGATGTAAAATAAATCTTTTGGAAGATACACCAGACAGTGATATTCTTTTTAATTCTAAATAATAATCTTTACTCCAAGGTTTTTCTTTTGGAGAGAATGCATCATCAACATAGGCATTCTCTCCAAATTCATTTTCTAAAGCAACTAAAGCCGCTTTGACATCTGTCTTTTTCATCTTATTAGCCAATATTTTATCAATTATTTCAACTCTACTATCTACTGCAGACATTACTCTTCTCATCCTCCCTTTTCTTAAATTCAAACATTTGAACAATTTTATACTGATTTTCTTCTATCAAATCAAGTTGATTTTGATATTTATCTATTTGTTTCTGATACTTTTCCAACTCGGCAGAAAGTTCTCTTAATTTAGGATTAAATTTTGCCACTTCTTTTGTTAACCCTGTTTCAAGTCTTTTATTCCACCTCTTGAATTCATTTGTATGAGCATCATTAATCCTATTATTAACTTTTCTAATATATTGTTCTAATCGTTCGAAATAAATTTTCTTTGTTCTTTTTTGATCAATCCTATTTAACCTTAAAAATCTATATCCGAATAAATTAATTAGATGAATGCTTACATCATCTGGAGAAACATTAATTTTTGCATCAACGTCCAAATATATACTCAGTTTCATAATGAACTCATTTAGATATCTCTGTTCTTCTTGTGATAAATTCTCATCATCTTTAATTATATTACAACATTCCACTTGAAGTTTTTCCTTATTTCGGCTCCAATATTCTTTTGAGTATTGTAATATTTGATTTCTACACTTAGTCTCCTTTTGATTAAAAGCCTCTTTAGATAAAGACAAGAAATCGTCTACCCTTTCTTTTGTATCTTTCTCCTTTACGGCTTGCCAAATATCTGTCACAAAGGTAAAAATATCACCCTCTGCCACTTGTACAAGTTCACTCACATACACTTGCATATATGTTGGATATGAGTCTGTATACTCCTTGGTTTTTGCTGTTATACAGTCAGCCAATTTCTTCAACAATTTTTGTTTTTGTTCATCCTGTTTATCCTGGGTTGATTTTCTAGTTTTTTCTACCTTATCCTCTATTTTTCCAATCTTCTCCCTGATACTATCAATAGCATCTTCCAAATACTCCAGGGCCTGTGCACATTTGTTATAAAGAGCATACTTTCTTGCAAAATCCAATATTTCATTTTCCACACAATGTAAGCCACTGTTAATATAAAGTAGTCTTCGATCCCCTTTTTCTCCATCAACACGTGAAAGATAACTTTCCATTCTATTTGGTGCTATTTGATTATGTAAATACAGTTGCTTATATCGACGTTCCTCATACTTTGTAAAACAATTAATATTATTAAAAAATACATCCTCATAATCAGCATCAATCCAATCATCTTCATCTTCATAATCCTCTTTTTTACTTCCGAGTCCCATAATAGCAGACATAAAATAAAGTCTATTAGACTTCCATCGAGACAAAATTGTATCCGCACCCTCTTTTACTTTATCAAGAGACTTTCCACTAACCACATCGGCTTGATTAACTATAATCATCGCATTAGTCAAGTCCAGATTTCCAGCAATTCCATCAACTACTTCCAACAACTTGTCAGCACCTGTTCTATCCATATCCTTTGGAGAAGTTAGTAGGATTGGCAATCCATTCGTTTGGTCGCCTAACGCTTTTTTCAAAACGGCTAAATGCTCCTCATGACTTTCAGAATCAGAACCTGGTGTATCAAAAATAATAAACTTATACTTATCATTCACTAAATCTCCATTATAAAATGGTACTTCAACTTCAATAAGATCTGCTATTTTTTTTGTTTTATCAGCATACTCATTAATAATAGAAAGAGAATAATACATATTCTTGGTCAAAGAAGTATTATCTACTTTCTCTAAAAAGTCATGTAGGTCTTCCATCAATTCCTTGTCAATATTTCCTACTATTTTATATTTATCATCTTCATAATGAATAGAAACTTTTTCTTCATCGATACAAAACTTAATTGAACCATCTTTTTCAGATTCAATTATTTTATAATTTCGTGCCGTAGTTGGTTTTACAGCGCTAGGTAAAACTTCTGCACCTATCAAAGCATTAATAAATGCAGATTTTCCAGTACTATACATTCCAACAACACAAATCGGAATTTCTGTTTTTGTTGCATCCAAAAACTTTTTGATTATTTGATTTATTTCATCCGAGTCAGAGCCATACTCATAAAATACTTGTGTTAAATCATCAAATATCTTTTGAATCTTCGGCATAACATCACTTGCCGAATCAAGGTATAAATCTCCAATCTCGCAAGTAACCCCTTGTGTACAAAAGAACTTATCAATAACTTCTTTCAAATCTTCATAATCTTCTTTTGTTCCGTCAAATACAATTTCTAAGCCAACTTTTCCACGATTATATTCAGCTGCTATTTCCTTAATGATTTCATATGCATTATGTTGAATCGTTGCATTAGTATACTTCTCATCAACTAAAAGTTGAGACTTGCTTCCCAAATTTTTCCAAACTTGTTCCTGTTCCTCATCAAGACACCATCGCATATACTTTATACTCTTTTCATAAGGGTTACATATAATTCTTACTCGATTCTTCTCCACTATAGTTTCTCCTTTCATTAATTGACTTTGGACATTAATTTCATTTTGAATTCTCATTTTAATATTTTACAATAACCCTTTTCACTTTTCCTGTGATTTTCTCCCTGAAAAAGTTCTTATTTTTATCCTGTGCATTAAAAAAGGAACCACAGCTATTTCATCCATGATTCCTTTTCATCACTATTCGCAATCCACTCTATGTTCGGGGAAAACGTTTTTTCAATTTATAAAGTCCTGAAAAATTAACACCTCGCAAAACAGTTCCTTTTTGCTTCACTACAACTCTATCCTTATAAACTTTGAAAATAAGTTTGTAGCCACCGTTTTGTATCTCACCGCATTCTTCCATATATGTATTTTTTCCGATTTTCCAAAATTCAGCATGTTGATAGACATATCCGCACTTTCTTGGTACAAAATTATAATTTCCAACCATACCACTGCTATCCGGAAAATCATATTCTCTCAGTTCAAGATAATATTTAGCTTTGTTAGATTTTTGCTTATACACTCCTCCATAGTGTATATTCTTAGCTGATAAATCCACTGTGTTCATTGTCATCATAATACATAACATGAATACAAGCACTACACCTGCTTTCCAAATTCTTTTCAACATTTTTGTTTTCCCCCTTTTTAGGCAATAGTTACTTACAAACACATAATCTTTTTTAATTATACAACATTCTATTTTACTTTTCTCGGTTCATTTTTCTTGAAATTATTCGTATTCTTTTCCCTTGCATTTCAAAAAAGGACGCAAAAATTGCTCATTGAATAACAACAAACAAATTTCCGCATCCTTATCGTCTACAAATTTTATTCTGTTGATCACAACACCAAATCTTTCACTTTCTCCAGCGGAACATTCAGCTCCTTCGCAATATCTTCTGGTGTTTTTCCGCTTGATAAACCTTTAATAACCTGCTTGGCAAACATTCTTTCTTCACGTCGTCCTTCCTCTCTTTCTTCTTCCCGAAGAACTCTTTCATGTAATTCCACATCAAATT